>JAABUH010000297.1_pt1 | contig 76792 bp, 74 predicted proteins | sample 5559121 | NCBI WGS metagenome assembly JAABUH01 (sample SAMN10711871, study PRJNA513364) | rock metagenome | isolation source: Antarctica rocks | place: Antarctica: Victoria Land, Battleship Promontory nord | collected 2015-12-28
GGGATGTACGATCAATCGGACACAGCCGTTACGATTGCTACCACGCTGGCCGGCTTTCTCTTTCTCCTTCTGGGTTACGCATCGGTGCTCAAGCCTCAGCTCGGTGCCCGTGTCAGGCAGCTTCGAACAGGCAGCTTCGAACATGAGGCATCAGAAGAATAGTCACGATAGAGGTAAGGTAGTGCAATCTCCTGGCACAGGCGGGAGACTTGGCTCTTGCTGATCCCGGTCATCCCCAGGGACTTGACCATGCTCAGCGGATCCCCGGAGGCTCTGCCTCCGGCCCGCGGAAGTCCACCCGTCGGGTCGACACCCCCTGCACATACGACACCCGCAAGCGGGTACCCGGCACGACGGCAACCAGCGCGCGTTCTGCCTGCTTCCAGGGATCCAGCAGCGAGGGATAGTAACTCCCACCCCGCACCCACGGGACTTTCAGTTCCATCGTACCCACCCGGGTGTCCCAGGTGCGGTCACGCGATCCATTGCGTTGCCCCCCGTGCGTGCCGCTGTCCGCTCGCACGGTTCAGCTCCCACCTGCTGGCTGACCTCCAGGTCCATCACTGCCTGGGCGAGCGTCTGGACGTCGTCGCGTAAGAAATCCACGTCTCCATCCATCTGCGCCTTGCGCAGCAGTTCTTCAAGTGCCATCCTGAAAGCATCGGCCATGGTGTCGGTCCTCCTCTGTGGTGATGTGGTGTCACCTCGATGAAGACCACACGATGGCCGTCTTTGTCAAACGTCCCTTTTACGCACCTACGGGGAGACTACCCGGCACGGGGTTAGGTGGTAGTACAGGTTGGGGATCGGCCATAGTGTTCTCACATCTTACCAGTGGAACTGCCGCTCCAGGAACTTCTCGCTGAAGTGCAGGATGATGGGCGAGCCGTGCGGGCAGACCGCCGGGGAGCTGGTATCGGCCAGCAGCTCGATCAATTCGCGGCACTGAACGATGGTCAGCGACCGGCCTCGCCTGGTCGCGGCGCGGCAGGCTACCGAGGTCAGCAAGCGATGCTGCCAGTCTGAGTCGTCGTTGGCGGCGTGGTCGAGCAGATCCTCGACCACACCGGGCAGGTCGGCGGTCTCGGGGAGCACGGGAATGCTGCGAACCAGGAAGGAGTGGCCGCCGAACCACTGGCAGGAGAAGCCGAGCGCGGCCAGCTCCGCCAGGCGCGGTTCCAGCCGCGTCAGCTGATTGGCATTCAACTCGATGTGCATCGGCTCCAGCAGCAACTGTCCGGCGCGGCCCTCACCGTGCTGACGAAGCAGCAATTCATAGATGGCACGCTCGTGAGCGCGATGCTGGTCCACCAGATAGAGCCCGCGTTGATCCTCCACCATGATCAGCGAGCCGTGGACCTGGCCACGCACCTGCATCTCGCGCAGCCGCTGCCCGCTGGTGATCTCCCACTCCGGCCCGGTCTCGGCGACCATGTGCGGCAGTTCCAACTGCTGGGGACCCACCGCAAAGCTGAGGTCGGAGGGGGGCATGGCCAGATTCCGCCCTAACACGTCGCGCGTGGCTCCCTTCAGGGCAGCGCCCAGCGCCGCCTCATCGCGTATCTTGACCTCGGCCTTGCTGGGGTGGACGTTCACGTCGAGGTGCGAACGCGGCACCGTGAGGGAGAGCACGGCCAGGGGATGGCGGCCGCGAGGCAGCAGGGGGCGATAGCCTTCCTCGAAGGCGCCGAGCAGGGCACGGCTCTGCACGCAACGCTGGTTGACCAGGAGCACCACGTGACGCCGGCTGCTGCGGGTGGCATGCCGGCCACTGACAAAACCCGTCCATTCAGCATCGCCGTCGACGATGGAGCCAATGGGCAGCATGGTCCCGGCCACGGCCGCGCCAAACACCTCGCCGATAGTCTGTTCCAGGCCCAGGCCGGAGGTGTGCAGCGAGGCATGGCCATCCAGCGACAGGTGAAAGCGGATGCGCGGATGGGCCAGCGTGTAGCGCCGGACCAACTGGCTGATCTGGGCAGACTCAGCGCGGGCGTTGCTGATGAATTTGAGGCGCGCCGGCGTGTTCGCAAAGAGATGGCGCACGGTGACCGTGGCGCCCGGCGAACGGGCCGCGTAGCTCCGGGCGGTATGCTCGCCATAGCGAAGATCGAGCCGTACCCCCATGGGCGTGCCGGCACACGCGGTGAGCAGGGATAGCTCCGACACGGCGGCGATGGAGGGCAATGCCTCGCCCCGAAACCCTAGGCTGCGAATGTCCATCAGGTCGCCGGCCTGGCGAATCTTGCTGGTGGCGTGGTGGCGCACCGCCAGCTCGACCTGTTCGGCGGCTATGCCGGCGCCGTCGTCCGCAACCCGAATGGAGCGGAGGCCGCCGCCTCGCACCTCGATGCGAATCTCACCCGCGCCTGCGTCCAGCGCGTTATCCAGCAGCTCCCGGACCACCGAAACCGGTCGTTCAATCACCTCGCCGGCGGCGATCCGCTCCACCACCTCGGGGGGCAGAACCTGAATGGTGCTGGACGCAGCCGGCTGGTCGGCAACCTGCGGGGAGCGGGTGGGAGAGCCCTGGACCACCCTGGTTAACTTCCGGGATACAGGATGCGCCCACAGTTGGTGCAGGTGACCAGCGCCCCAGAGCGGGCGTGCTGCACGTCTTTCGTTGGAATAACCACCCGGCACCACTGACACACGCCATCGGTGACCACCGAGATGGCGTGCCCCGAATTGGCGCGAAGCCGTTGATAGAGATAGGCGGAGCGCGGGTCCAGCTCGGCGGCCAGCGGCTCGCGTCTGCCGCGAAGGTCCTGGATGGCTTCGATGGTCTCGCGGATCTGCTGGTCCCGAGCCGGGCGCGCAGCGTCCCATTGCGCCCGGCGAGTGGTGGTTTGCTGGCTCGTGGTTTGCACCTGTTCCTGCAGCGTTTCCAACTGTTGCATGGCGTCCAGCAGATGGTCTTCCACCTCCGAACGCTGCGCGCCGTAGTGCTCCAGCTCCCGTTGCAGGGAGCCAATCTCGCGGGAGTCGACGATCGTGCCGCCGTAGAGGCGCGCATGATCGCGCGTGATCTTCGCTTGCAGGTCGGCGAGCAGACCCTCCAGCGTGCGTTGCTCGGTAGCGGCGGCTGCTTCGCGCGCGCGTAGCGCTGCCAGGCGGGCTTCAGCCGCGTCCAGTTCGGCATTTCGTTGCTGCTGGAGGCGTACCTCCAGCAGCGTGGCTTCGCGCTGCTCCAACTCCGCGTCCACTTGTTCCAACCGGAAGAGTGTGGTGGCTACCGCCATACTGCTATCTCCTTATATGTACCGCAAGTATAGCGAGCAGCAGCACTCTGGCCGGTGCAGCGGACCCAACCAGGTCATCGAGCCGTGGAACGGCGCATAAGCGTCTGTTCAGACAAAGTTCCACCAGGGGCAACCGCGGGGAAATCTTTCCTGGATAGGCTGATTCTGTCAGTACTGGCACAATCCGCTCCATCTATCAACCAAGGAGAGAACACGATGCGCGTTAGATCCCTGGCAGCCACGGCAATCGCCTGTGGAACCCTGCTGGCCTCGCTCTCGACCGGCGCCCTGGCACAGACGGCGACCGGTACGTCCACCACGGCCCCTGCCAAACCCCGCCTGACCGTAAGCTGCGGCAAGATCACCGCGATCACCGCGAACCAGCTCAGCATCACACCGGACAGTGGCGCCGCCAAGAGCATTACCGTGGGCGATGCTACCCGCTACCTGGCACGAAGCCTCGATGCCGCCCGCCACGGCCTGCACGTGGGTGATTACGCTCGCGCCGCCACCACCGCGGCCGGCGGCGCCGCTCGTGTCGTCGAGTGGGGCGAGGTCGACTTCTGCGGCCTGGACAAGAATGGAGACCAGCGATTTGTGGGCAGCGTGCTGTCCTCGACGCCCAACAGCGTCACCTTTCAGGATCGGGCCGGTGATGCCGTCACGACGAACTTCACCCAGGCCACCAAGTTCTACGTGGATGGCGCGCTGGTCCAGAACCCACCTGCCTTTATCAAGGGGAAGGTGGTGCGCGTGCTGGCCCATCGGGAGAGCGACAACAGCCTGAACGCTCTGACGGTCGAGATCGGCCGGGCCACGCCCGCCAACAATGAGCGTCTGAAGGGCAGCGTGCTCTCCTCCACCGGTAACTCGGTCACCTTCCAGGACCTCGGCCAGGATGCCGTCACGGTGAACCTCACCCCGACCACCAGATTCTTCGTGGCCGGCAAGCGGGTGCAGAGCCCGCCTGCCTTTACCAGCGGTGAGAAGATTCACGTCGTCGCCCACCTGGAGACGGACAAGTCCCTCAACGCGCTGACGGTGGCGGTTCCCGTCTCGTAACACCCGCCGTCATCACTGGAGAGCCTCGGGACGGGAACCAGTCTCGGGGCTCTCCTCGTGTGGTCTGCGTCTCCGATTTCTCACTAAGCGGCGTGCTTGCTGCGAGCAACCGTTCCGCGCTCGGCCAGCACGAACGGCACTGCCAGGAGGCAGGACACGGCGCCCACCGCCAGCACCGCGTTGAAGCCACCGGGGCCGATTAGCACCCCTGAAATCGTTCCGCCCAGAAAGAACGCGGCGCTCAGGCTGCCGCCGCCGGTAGACATGGCGGTGCCGCGGTTGGCTTCGCTGCTCAGATTCGAGAGGTCGGTCATGACACCGGTAATCAGGAGTCCGGCGCCGATGCCGGTGCAGGCTCCGCTGGCGATGAGCACCGGGATGGAGGGCGGGAAGACCAGGACGCCGATACCGGCCAGGGTAATCACCAGGCCAATGAGCTTGGGCAGCAGCGAACCCGAACGATCGACCAGCATGCCGGTGGGGACGCGCAGCAGGAGCACGCCGACCGCGTCGGCCGTGAAAAAGATGCCCGCGTTCGGTCCGTGTAGCTGGCGGAGGTAGAGCGGCAGGTAGGCGATGATGCCGCCGAAATACACCGAACTCAGCATGTTGGCCATGAGTCCCGGCACCCATACCCGGTCGAACCCGAAGCCGCGGGCTGGCTCGTGCGTGGTCTCGGCATGCGGAACGAAGCTGGTTGCCAGCAAGCCGGCGCCCGAGGCCAGGACCGCCGGAACCAGGAGCCAGGTGGCGCCGTGAGCGCCGTAGAGAGCCAGACCGATGGGCGGCCCGATGGCGAGCGATAGGTTGTTCACCGAGCCCATGATGCCCAGCGCGGCGCCACGACGCCGTGGTATGAGCCGGGCGCCGAGGGTGTAGGCGCTGGGCACCAAAATGGCCGCCCCCACCCCCTGCAGGGCTCGGAAGAGGGCGACCGAAACCTCGTGCCGCAGCACCAACATGCCGGCGGCTGCGACCAGGTAGATCAGACCGCCCAGACGCAGGAATCGGTCCGACCCGTACCGATTCAGCGCCGGCCCAATCAGAAAGGTCAGTGCCAGCCCGGCGATACTGCCCAGCCCGACCTCGAAGCCGATACGACTGGGCGCGGCGCCCAGGTCCCGCAGATACAGCGGCAGCGCTGCCGCCGTCAAGTAATACGCCAGCTGGGTGACCGCCAGAGCCACGCCAACCAGCGTGAAGGTGCGCCAATCGGACTCGGGCGCACTCTCAGTTGCCACCCGCGACCGGTCCCGCTTCCCCATGCTGCTCCTTGGTGTGCGCGGTGTGTGCTCGATCTCCAGGTCTCGCGCTCACTCTCCATCATCGTCTGTTTGGCGGGGGGGAGGTCGGCCTGACTCCGTCAGTTGCAATAGACCGCATCGCCACCTCCACCGACGAAGGCGGGCCGGGCGGAGCCACGGCCCCTACGGCACCAATGTCGGCATACGGTAAGCATTCCCCCATTCGAGCCACTGTCCCGGTAGTGGCCGGGTTCCACCCCGGCCAGCCCAACGGTATCTCAGCCACGACACCCTCGCTCCGCGCTCGGGCACGATCGTCTCAGCCGGGATGACTCCCATGCCGAACATCAGCATAGCCTCCAACGATCGACTGTTGGCAAGCCAATACAATGACAGAGGCGACGGCCACGCATCGTGCGTGACCGTCACCTCTATCTGACGTGTTGCTCTGGTTGCCGGGCGACCCTGGTTCGCCCAACTGGGCGCGTTACGCCGCCGGGAGCCAGCGCTCCAGGGCGTCGAGCAGGACGTGACGGGAGATTGGTTTGGCGATGTAGTCGTCCATGCCGGCGGCGACGCAGGCCTGGCGGTCGCCTTCCATGGCGTTGGCGGTCATGGCCACGATCGGGATGTGGCGGCCGCTGGTGACCTCGGCGTTGCGGATGTTGCGGGTGGCTTCGAAGCCGTCCATGACCGGCATCTGGCAGTCCATGAAGATCAGGTCGTATTGATGTGACCCGTAGCTGAGCGATTGCACCGCTTGCTCGCCGTTGCTGACGATGTGGACGGCATGTCCCAGCTTCTCGAGCTGGCGCATGGCCATGATCTGGTTATTGGTATTGTCCTCCACCAGCAGCAGCAGCGCTTTCAGCTCGACGCCGGCTGGTCTGCTGCGAGCGGCCGGTGGCGCCGCTGGGGCCAGTGCGGCCACATTGAACATCGGCGGCGCGGTTGGAGCCACGGCGGCGGCCAGCGCATCGCACAGTTGCGACTGCTTGGCCGGCTTGGTGAGGTACGCGGCAAATCCGGCATGGACTGCGTCCTCGCCCTGACCTGGCGCGTCCGAGGCCGTCAGCATGATGAGCGTGGCGCCGGACAGTGCAGGGTTGTCCTGGATGGTGCGCTTCAACTGGAAGCCGGTCATGTCTGGCAGGTTCGATTCGGTGATGACCAGGTCGAACGGCGAGGTTTTTGCGGCGTTGATCAAGCAGTCGAGCGCTTCGCGGCCGCTGGCCGCCTCCTCGCTGCGCGGGCCGGCCGACTCGACCGTGCGACGGAGCAGGTCGCGGCTGCGCTGGCTGCCGTCCACCACCAACACTCGAAGGCCGTCCAGTCCCGGCTTGACCGCTGCCCGCGGCGCGCCGGTCACGGTTTCGAAGCGAGCCGTGAACCAGAAGGTAGAGCCCTCGCTTTCGGCGCTCTCCACCCCGATGGAGCCGCCCATCATCTCGGCCAGTTTCTTGCAAATGGCCAGCCCCAAACCGGTGCCGCCGTACTTGCGCGTGGTCGAGCCATCGGCCTGCACGAAGGGCTGGAAGATGCGCTTGCGAGCCGCCTCGGACAGGCCGATACCGGTATCGGAGATCGCGAAGCGGAGCATGAAGGTGTCGCCTGGAGGGGAATCGAGGGTGGTCCTGATCTGCACGTCCCCCCGGTGGGTGAACTTGACCGCGTTACTCAAGAGATTGAGCAACACCTGACGGACCCGGCCGGAATCGCCCAGCAGCACGCTTGGGACGGCCGGGTCGACATAGGTCATGAGCGACAGACCCTTTTCTCGGGCACGAAGCGCCAGCAGTTCGGCTGTGCCCTCCACCACGGAAACCGGCTCGAACTCGACATTGTCGAGCACCAGCTTGTTGGCTTCGATCTTGGAGAAGTCCAGGATGTCGTTGATGATGGTAAGCAGCGCCTGCGCTGAATCGCCTACGACCTGCACAAACTCGCGCTGTTCGCCGTCCAGCGGTGTATCGGCCAGCAGCTCGGTCATGCCGATGATGCCGTTCATCGGGGTGCGGATCTCGTGGCTCATGGTGGCCAGGAACTCCGACTTGAGCCGCGAGCCCTCCAGCGCCTGGTCGCGAGCCTGGGCCAGCGTCTCCTCGCTACGCTTGCGCTCGGTCAGGTCGGTGGCGACGGTAATTGCTCCCACCACCCGATCGTCACGCCACTGCGGCACACTGGCGTGGAGCACGTAGATGTCGTGGCCATCCGCGGTGTGCATATGCATCTCGTTGGTTGATGGCTGCCCATTCTGCTGCTCCCCCAGGGTACGGATCAGCATGGCATGGTCCTCAGGGTTGGTGAAGTCGCAGGGCGAGCGACCGATGAGATCGGATGCCACGCAACCCACCATGCGGGCATAGGCTGGATTGACGAACTGGTAGCGACCTTCCTCGTTGGTGACTGCCAGGCCCTGGCCCATGGTGTTCATCACCTGGAGGGCGAAGTCGCGCTGCACCTCCAGTTCCTGCTCGGCTCGCTTGCGCGCTGTAATGTCGGCGTAGACATACATGATGCCGGTGATGACGCCCTGGGCGTCGCGCACCGCGGCGGCCGACATCGAGAGCTCAAGGGCGGCGCCGTCGCGACGGCGGCGCTGCATTTCCAGGCCAATCACCGGCTCGCCGCGCAGCACGCGCTCGCGAAGCTCGGTCTCGTCGTCCGACCGGGTGGAGGCAAAGGGGACCACACCGCCTACCACGTCGTCCTCGCTCCAGCCGAAGGTTTCCACCGCGGCGGCGTTCCAGCTCAACACCCGGCCGTCGGGATCGAGGGTGATGATGGGGAGCGGCGAGGCCTGGACCACTCCCCGGATCACCGCAGCCGCTTCGTTCGCCGCGCGCGCTTGCTGCTCCCGCTGCAGGAGTTCGGCACGCTCATGTTCAGTGCGCTTGCGCTCGGTGATGTTTCGAATCACGCCGGTAAATAGCGGCTGGTTCTGGCGGGCGCTCTCGGCAAAGGACACGTCCAGACAGAGATGCTGCCCATTCTGGCTCCTGCCGGGCAGGTCTGGGAGCGACACTGGCGCCTCCCGCGCGTCGCTCAGATACTGCGCCACATCGGACACCGGGGTGGTGGGCAGCAGCATCGAGAGCGGCTGGCCCACTAACTCGCGGCTGTCGTACCCAAAGATGGCCGTGGTGGCCGGATTGACAAAGAGCATGGCGCCGCTCTGATCCATGGTGAGGATCGCGTCGGAGGCTGTTTCGGTGATGGAGCGATAGCGTTCCTCGCTCTCACGCAGCGACTCCTGGGCCTGCTTGCGCTCGCTGATGTCCTCGATCATGACAATGCCGTATTTCAGTTCGCCGGTCGGCTTGCGCATCACGGTCATGGTGACGCGGCCCCACAGGTCGCTACCATCTTTGCGCAGGTACTGGGCATCGCCGCAGAAGGTGTCGATGCGGCCGGCGAGGAGATCGCGTAAGGCGCGATCGCAGGGTTCGGCGTCGTCGGGATGGGCCACGGAGCGGAACTGGCGTCCGAATAGCTCGTCGCGACTGTAGCCAAACATGCTGCATAGGCGCTGGTTGGCAAACATAAAGCGGCCGTCGTTGTCGGTGTGCGCAATCCCGACTGCCGCCTGATCAAAGGTCTGGCGGAAGAGGCCCTCGATATCCTGGAAGAGACCGTCCGCCTGGCGCTGTTTGGTGATGTCCTGCACCATACCGGTGAGGTACTCGGGAGCACCCGCCCCACTTCGCACCAGCGACATGGAGAGCTGCGCCCAGAGCATCTGGGTGTTCCGATGAACGTAGCGCTTTTCCACCTGGTAGCTGTCGCGGGCGCCGGCCGTGAGTTCCTGATAGAGATCGGCATCCACCGCAACATCGTCGCGCAGGGTGATCTGGGCCAGAGCCTTCTGCTGAAGTTCCTCTTCGCTATAGCCCAGCATCTCTTGCAGCGCGGTATTGGTCTGCAGGATGTGTCCCTGGAGATCGGCTACGAAGAGACCGACCGAGGAGCCGCCCACCATGGCCTTGAGGCGACCCTCCTCTCGCTCCTGCTCGGTTTCCCTGGTGCGCTCCTGGAGAAAGTACCAGCCACCAACCGGAATGCACAGGACACCCAGGAGAACGCACACCGTCTGCCACGAATGGCCAACCGTCGCCGAGAGCGCGCAGAGCAGTCCAAGGATGCCAAGATAGCCGAAAAAGAGAGGGCGAGCGAGGTGATTGCCGGACATGAGTGTTCTCCCCTGGGGGTATGCGAATACTCCTCCCGCAGGCCGCGGAGCCGGCCACCTACATGGAGGGTGCATTCATGAAACCATGAAGTGACACAGAGCAGCAGGGGCGGAAGTCCCCCGGTAGGGGGACTTTGGTCACTGGAATGGGTACGACCGGTGGTATGCCGTCCTGGTCGAGCGATAGCGGCGCCCCTGCGCCAGGGTAGTGTACTACCGGTAGGCGCCGTCGAGACGATGGTGAGCCGGCCAACCACGGGATTTCAGCGCGGTGTGCGCATGCGCTGAGCGAGGAGCCACGCGGACGCCAGGCCGAGTTCGGTGACGGCATCGAGTAGGAACACTGGGCCAAGCACCCGCCGCCGATAGTACACCACGTCGATCGCAGTCAGGCCGAGGGCGCTTCCCACCCCCAGCATGAGTACCTCGGGCGTGACCCGGCGACGGAGACCGGCCAGGGTGAGTACAACACCGATCACGGTAAGCAGCGCCCCAACGGTTCGTACCAACCAGAGGTCCCGCTTGGGACCAGTAACCAGTTGAAAGGTCCTGATGCTGACAATTGGCCAGAATCCGGTAACGGCGTAAAACACGCCATGCACCAATGCCACGGCCCGCAGACCGCCTTTGCCTGAATTGCTGGGGCAAGGGGTAGTGGGATCCGGGCGCATATCTTCTCCGCTGTTCAACCATCCGGGACGAGGCACACCGAGGAGTTGCGAGCCCGCACTATAGTGCGGGCTCGCCAACGGTTACGACGCTTCGATTGCGCTTTCCTTGTTTGGCGCCGGAGTGCCCGGCAGGTGCAGGAAGCTGCGAACGTCCTTCACGTGCTGAACTGCCCGTGCATCCTTGATCAAGGTGTCGATGTCCGCCTGGTGCTTCAACTGGCCGCGCAGTTCCACCACGCCGTCCACCACGTCGATGTTGAGGTTGCCCTTGGGCACCCAGGCGCGGCGAAAGAGTTCGGTTTCTACCCGGTCCCGAATCGTATTGTCATCCGGGTTCGGATTGTCCGGCTGGTGGTTGCCGGCTTGCTGGCTGGCAGCCTCCGTGCCGCCGCCGGTCGAGCTAGACGCTTGATCCTTGACTGTTTCGGCGGCGCTGGTAGCTTGATCCTTGACGGTCTCGGCGGCACTGGACGCTTGATCCTTGACCGTTCCAGCGGTGCTGGATGCCTGACCCTTGACGGTGCCGGCCACGCTCGAGGCTTGGTTCTTGACTGCCCCCGCCGCGGAACTGGCCACGCTGGAGGCTTTCGACTGCGCCTGCTGGGCGGTTTGCCGCGCAAACGAACCGGCCTGACTGGGGCTGAAGCTCGAGGACTTCGAGCCGCGTTTCGAATTGACGAGATACACGGCGCCGGCGCCTACCGCGCCACCTAACAATAAAGCCATCTTTCCCATTACTATCATCTCCTTTTCCCACGTTCTGAGGCACCCGGTATAGCCGAGCGATCTCTATCTGTCTTGGGCAGGATTCGTGCCTACCGTTGAGTGATGGAAGGTCTGCGTCGGATTGAGGCAAGCGAGGAAAGCCTCGCAGGAGCAACCGGCGTTGTCCAGTTTCCGTAGACCGCGGATGCTGTGACCGTATAGCACCCGGCCATGATCGCAGTGTAAAGATCACGAACTAGAATCGAGTGATTCTCCCACGTTTGGTATGGGAATGGAGGGAATATGAAGATACACCTGCCGTTTATCTGCCTCCTCGTAGGTACGCTGGCGCCGATCAGTACGTCTCGTGCTGACGTGACTGCTGCCTCATGGCAGCCTCGGCTGGCGGCTCGATCCACGCGCCCCTTGTCAGTTCCCATTGGTCCTCCCATCGCACAGGATGTCCTGCGGGCCTCCGATCTCATCTTCAACGAGCAGCGTCCCTCCCGTGTGTCGATCGGACCCATGCGGGCCATACGAGTCGCGCTCCAGTATCTTCCCGAACTCGATGCCCAGGCCTACATCGCCGCTGCTCGCTTGGGCCGGGTGAGGCGTACCCGCAGTCCAATTCCGCCCTGGAACAATCATCGCGTTTGGATCGTCGCCGTCAGTGACGCCTCTACCCGAGGTGCGCCCTGTGCGCTACCTCCAACCCTTGGCTCACAGGAAATCGTGACGTATGAAGTTGTCGATGCGCGTTCTGCCAACCGGCTGTTCTACTTCTGTAGTCCATGAGCCACACGGCCGAAAGAGGAATCATCATGACTGTCCTACAAGCATACAGACGAGCCATCGAGTCGAATGCGCCGGAGCAAGACATTGCAGACCGTTTGTATGCGGGCGTCAAAGAGGTGCTTGACGAAGGTACAGACCCCAACAGCGTGCTTGCCGTCCTCCACGATTTCTTTCTGACGGCCGATGCTGAGGGCCACGAGATTGAGCGCGACCCCATTGCGGAAGTGATGGACTGCGTTGCCGGCTGGACCAGTGAGCGGGCGGTGCTGCGGGCTGGCTGAAGCACCTTCAGACCGCAACTGCTCAGCAAGGACGAAGCGACCAGGCAGTTGGCGCGGATAGAGGCTACTTCTTTATGATGTTGTCACCGCCGCCCTTGGTCACGAATACATGGGGTACCGAGGGCTCGGGAAGCTTCGGCGGCGGTGGGTTCTTTTTTGGCTGCGCGTCTCGTGTCATCGGACAACACTTTCCGTTAGTCACCGATTGCGGGTGAGAAGTTGGAGGATGTCGACCTCGCCCGTCAGGACGGCGCCGATGAAGGAGCCGATGAGACCGGTGACCAGAATAAGCACCGCTTCGGCGAACGACCCAAAGATCCAGACGCCGCCGAACACCAGGCCGACGATCAAGCCAATATATTTGCCGGTGAGTTGCACCACTGTCTCCTTTATCAATGCACGCGAATGGGAGTGCCGGGCGGGGCCACAGCGACACGGACGCCTACATGCTCCACCGGCGTACCGAGGGTTTCTTGCAAGCGAGTGCGGATGGCAGACTCCACGCTCTGTCCGATCGCGGCCGCATCGGTGAAGGGGGCGGCGGTCACGTTGCAACGCACGCGAAGGTTTGGTTGTCGCCGGTCCAGCTGACAGCGAGCCTCATTCACATCGATGACGGCGCGGGCCGCTCCGTCGGCGACCGTGCGCAGCGTGCTATACGTAATTGTCACGTTGCCCTCGCGCGATTCACTGACGGTGTAGAGCCGCTCCCGCCGCCGTCCGGGGGTAAGCTCGACCAGCAGGAGGAGAAGGGCGATGAGTCCGACGACCGCCGCGATCGCGATGATCAGAATTTGTGTGTTTTGCGGGTGTACGTTCCGCAGATCGGTCAGGGCGTTGTGCAGTGGCGCATAGCTGATCGCCTGGTCCACGGTTTTGATGGGCAATAGGGTGCTGGTGACGGCGATGGTACCAACAGCGGCAGCCAGGACCAGCAGCAAGACAAGAATCGCCAGGATGCGGTTCAGGATGGCCACGAGGGGCCCTTCCAGATCGACACCGGCTCCGCCAGGCGCATGTCGTCGATCCACAGATTGATTGGCTGTGCAGGCGCATTTGCCTCCGCGCGGACGCGGGCACGAACTGCCTCGCGGATCCGATGGGCCAGCGGGTGAATGGGCTCCTCGGCCACGATTACGTGTAGATTCACGGCGATATGATCCGGCTGGCGCTCGACGCCCACCCCGAGCACGGAGTAATTGCGCCCGTAGGTTGCCTCGACGTACCCAACGCCCGGGCTCAGGTCCAGAACGCCGGGTACGCCGAGCGCGGCATCGCGGATGGCTTCGGCGAGAAGGACCATGGCATCGGCGCTGGGTGTCGTATTCTCCGTCACCCCGCTCCTCTAGCTCTGACCCGAACCCGGCCGGGCCGGTTGCTGCTCGGGGAAGAAGACGTCGCTCACCTCGACGTTGACGGCGCGTGTGGTCAGGCCGGTCAGGGTCTGCAGGCGGTCGGAGATGTTCCGGCGCAGGGCTTCCACGACCTGTGGGATGCGTGCCCCGTAATCGACAACGATGTTGAGGTTGACAATTGCTTCCTCATTGCCCACCTCAACGGCGACACCCTGGGTGGAGGGTTGGTTGGTGCTGCCGCCGGGCAGCGCTCCCGTGACCGAACTGAGCGCGCCACTCAGCGTGCCGCCCATGCCTCCACTTCCCATGCCGTGGATACCGCCGATTTCCTGGGCCGCGGCGGCGACGATCTTGGCGACGACCACGTTATCGATGGTGGTCGTGCCCTCGTCACTCAATTTTGTTGCCTGGCGCTGTGTGGTCGCCGGTAGCTCAGTAGCCATGCTATCCTTCTCTCCCTGCCGTATGTTGAGGTTGTGCTAGAGACGGAATGCGATCCCGCCGAGACGTGCATCCTTGGTGGCGAAATACTCCGCCAACACCGACATCTCTATCAGGTAAACGTAGCACCACCGAAAAAGGTGATGGTATTCGTGCACCGAGGCTGATGACACAGTACGCGATAGACTGAGCGGCGAGGGGGCAGACGCGATGCAGATCGGCGACCGAGGCCAGAGGCGTCCAGAGGCCGGCGCGGACCTCATCGCCCGGGCGCGCCACGACCGTGCCGCCTTCGCCGACCTGTACGACCTCTATGTCCGGCGCGTGTACGCCTTCTGTCTGGCGCGGAGCCAGACGCACGAGGAGGCGGAGGATCTGACCGCGCAGACCTTTGAGCGGGCGCTCGTTGCCATCAGAACGTATCAGGATCGTGGCCGGCCCTTCTCCTCCTGGCTCCTGCGCATCGCCGCCAATGCAATCATCGACCGAGCACGTCAGAGGAACCGGGAGATAACGCCGGGAGAGGCGTCAGGCCACCAGGACGCGGGACTCGCGGATGCGGATGGCTGGGTCGAACAGTGGGAGCAGGCGATCTGGCTTCAGACACATCTCGAGAGGCTGCCGCCGAACCAGCAGCAGGTGCTCCATTTGCGGTTCTTCGAGGATTGCAGTCTTCGTGAAATCGCAGAGCAGATGGAGCGCAGCGAAGACGCCATCAAACAGCTGTTGCGCCGGGCGCTCACCGGGCTGCGCGCCAGCCTCCGGGTGGAGGCGATGACCGATGGCTGACGAGCAGGACCCGCGACGGCGTGACGCGCCGGAATCCGATGAAGACCTTGCCCGACTGATCGCCACCCTTGCTCCTCTGATCGCGGAGCAGCAGCGCGTCGAGGGTGTCGAACCAGATCTGGCCTTCATCGAAGCCCTTCGTGGTCAATTGACGGCTACGGAGGCGGAGCCAGATCCAGACTTCATGCGCCGCCTGCGGGAACATTTACTCGGCGGAATCAGTGCACATCCACCGTGGCGAGAACACGCGCTTCACTGGACACCCGCAGTGATCGGCATCGCAGCTCTCCTTCTCATCGGCATTCTCGCGACCATGGCGGTGGTCTCGCCTCAGCTTCTCACGGTGGCGCTGGCTGGCGTGGCAGTGGTGATCGTGCTGGTTATTCGCATGCGCCTACGGCTGTAAGCCAGTCAAGCCAAAGCATGGCGAGCAGCGTCGAGAGAGTGAGATGGTGCGGTATGACGGAATCGACACGCCGTCCTCCTACTTTCCGAACATTGCCTCCCTCAGCGTGAAGTCGAAAAAGTGGCTGTCGGTGTCGTTGTTCCAGGCCTCGGTATCGTTTAGCGAACGTATCGCCACGCTGCCGTACCACCCTGCGTCGTCGCCAGGTACAGGGCGACCGCGGCCAGGATGACGGCGAGGTCGGTCCAGCCGTGACCATGCAGGTGGACGATACGGCGTCCGACGGCCAGAAGACCAGTGGCGATACTGGCCGCAATCCCCCCATTAATGACCAGCTCCAGCAGGAGACGGCCCCGTGCCGGTTGCCAGCGCGTGGGCAGCGGCTCGCGCGCGTTGAGCCGTCGCAGCCCCAGGTAACCGATCAGGCCCAGCCCCAGCAGCAGACCACCCCGGACCACTAATTTCGTAAAGCGACCCATCAGATGCTCCATGGGCACTCCGATCAGCGCACCGAGTCCGATCAAGAGCAACTCCCAGACGAGGAGGGCCGGAATGGCGCCCAGCAAGAAGGTTCGCAACTCCACCTGAGCAGCGCCCGACACCAGCGTGGCATAGGGACGCACGCCTGGCACCATGCGCGCCAGGCCGATGCTCACGGAGCCGGCGCTGGCCAGACGCGTCTGCGCACGATCGTACACCTCGGCGGCGCCAACCCGCTCGGCGATGGCGCGCAGGCCGGTCTGACCCAGCTTCCGCGCCCAGAGATAGCCGGCGATCATCCCGGCGATCATGGTTCCGGTTGCAATCGGCACAAAAAGCCAGGGCACGAGTGAACCGTCGGCAATGAGCAGGCCGGCCACCAGCAGCAACACCTCGTTCGGCGCCAGCGGCAGCGGAATACCGGCCTCATCAACAAAGAGCAGACTGCACAGCACGAGAATCGCGACGGTCCCGTGCAAGCCCTGTAAGACAGTCATTTCACCTTCTCCTCTGCACGACCACCCACAATCCACTGTAGTGTAGCGCGGTCCGCGTGCTCCCATGCCCTCGCGTGCTCCGGTACGGCGAGCATTTGTAGCTCATGCTCCCAGATGGTATCTTGCTGCAACCAGGGAAGCGGCTGAGACGCTTTCGGTACCGGCTACTGATTCCGCCGGCCCTGGTCGTATTGCCATCGATTACTGCAATTGGGAGGTACACCAGGATGCACGAATCAGAGCAGCCCAATGTGCCAATCTGGGCAGCTGCCAGGGCGCAGAAGCACAACGATATTTTGCGTGAGGTTGCCAGGTCGCTCGACACTACCGAGCGAGAGCGCGCCCTGCGTCCTCTGGACAAGCTCACCGAACGCGATCTGGAAGCCGAGCAACTTCGGCTAGAAGAGTGGCTTCACCTCGGGACGATTACCGTCGAAGCCTTCCGCCGGCTGCGCGAAGTGGACTTCTATCTGGAGGCCATGCAGCAGCGGCGTGGGTACGGTCCGGCGCGCGAGGAGTGGCAGCGCGAATCGCAGAGCGAGTAAGGCGACAAAGAAAAAACTGTCGCTGGCCGGGCGTAACAATCGGTGGCTTTGGGGGAAAACCAAGCGCCCGGCCAGGACAGCGATCAGACTCGCTCGATCGCGCCTCCTCTCTCGATCTATCTCTGCCAGTGCTCCTGTATCGACCGTTCGTGATTTCACCCTACACGGGCAGCGTTTATCTAGCGTTTAACGCCAATTTGTGACACTCCCAGTTGCCGAAACGTTAAGACTTACGAGATGCACGGTCGGGGAATCATCCCGTCCGGTGGCGGGGAACTGGTCTCGACTCATGGCGCATACCTATACCATCGTGCTGTTCGGCTCCTTCGGCGTGGAACGCAACGGTCAGCGCCTGCCCACTGATAGTTGGCCGCGGCGCGCGCGCAGTCTGCTCTCCATGCTGGCCGTGGCGCCCGGCCGGCGCCTCTCACGCGATGAGATCGTGTATCGTCTGTGGCCCGAGACCACGCAGGAAGCCGGCGCCGCCAATGTGCGCTACGTGTTACACCGCTTGCGTGGGCTGCTCGCCTCGACCGGGAACGGCGAGGCGTTGCCCGTACTCTTCGAGCATGGCTGGGTGTCGTTGAACCTCGCGCATCACTGGGTAATCGATCTGGATCGCTTTGAACGCCTGACGGACCGTGAGAACCTGACCGACCTGCAGGAGGCGGCAGCCCTCCACGCGGGTGAGCCGTTGATTGAAGATCGCTATGAGGACTGGGTGCTGCCGGTGCGCGAGCACACCGCCCGCCTCTTTCACCAACTCTGTCTGCGGCTGGCCGCGGCGCATCGCTCACGGGGCGACCTCGAGCAGACCACTATCTGGCTGGAACATGCGCTACGCAGCGATCCGCTGGATGAAGATGCGTTGCGGCTGCTGGTCCAGGCTCTGGCTGGCGCCGGTCGGCGGAGTGATGCGCTGCGAGCCTTCCAGCGCTTTGCACACCAGCTGCGCAATGACCTGGATCTAGCACCGGACGACAGTACGCTGGCACTGATACAGGAACTGAAGGTGAGTCACGGCCGTGTGCCGCCAGCGGTGCGGCCGCAGCCGCGGACCGTGGTAGCGCCACAGCCGGTGATGCCTCGGTATCCGCTGTCCGCAACGGGACCGCTGATCGGACGAGAGGAGGAATTGCGTGACGTACTGCGGCGGCTTGGAACGGCGCCGGACGCACGCTTCGTATTGCTGGCCGGCGAGGCAGGGATGGGCAAGACCCGTCTGCTGGCCGAGATCGCCTCTCAGGCCCGAGCCATGGGGGCCATCACGCTGGCGGCGGGCAGCTACGAGCAGGAGGGGCGCTTGCCATATGGCCCCATCCACGACGCCCTGCTGGACTATGTTCGGGCCCAGCCAGACGAGGTACTCCAGGTCCAACTCAACGGTCTGCTGCCCGAACTGAGCCGGGTCGTCCCCGAGCTACGGGTCCGCTTGCCGGATATCCCCGACGGATGGAGCGGCGATGTCGAGAGCCGGCGCCTGCACTTCTTCACCGCGCTGTCGCAGGCACTGGAGCGCATCTGCCGCGACCGACCGCTCGTGCTCCTGCTGGACGACCTGCAGTGGACCGACGATGCGACGCTTCAGTTGCTCCACTTTTTGCCGCGACAGATGGGCGCCACGCGCCTCCTCATCGCCGGCGCCTACCGTCCAGAGGATGTGCCGGCGGATAGTGCGCTGTCCCAGCTCATCGCCGCCTGGCAGCAGTCCGGCAATATCATACCCCTGGCTGCGTTCGAGCAATCCAGCATGGCCCTGCTCATCGCCGATCGCCTGGGCGGTCCGCCCACCCCGAATCTGGTCCATCAACTCCAGGAGCGCAGCGCCGGGAATCCGCTGTTTGCCGTTCAGCTCCTGCGCCTGCTCCAGCAGGAAGGGCTGCTACACCAGCGGCATGGCGCCTGGGAGCTTCCCGCCAGCGCAGCGCTGGAACGGCTGCCACCCGAAATTCATCAGATTATCTCACGACGCGTACGACGCCTCGATGCTCCCGCTCGTGAGCTTCTCACCCACGCGGCAGTACTCGGTCGCGAGTTCTCCTATGCCGCGCTCGAAGCACTGTGGGATGGACCGGCGAGCACCGTCTTTCCCTCGCTCGACACCGCTCAAGAACTCCGTTTGCTGGTGGAGACGGAGGCCGGCTATGCCTTCCGCCATCCACTCCTGTGGGAGGCACTCTACGGCCAGATTTCATCCCGCCGGCGGCCCGGGCTTCATGAGCGGGCCGGGCTAGCGCTGGAAGCGGTGTATGGCGAGGAGGCGCCGCGCTACGCCGCCGAGTTGGCGCGGCACTTCACCCTGGCCGGCCCCGGGTATGCCCCCCGCTCCTGCCGGTACCTCACCCTGGCCGGCGATAACGCGGCCCGGGTGTATGCCAACGAGGAAGCGCTGGCCCTCTACCGCCGAGCATTGGAATTGGCCGGCACGACGAGCGAAGCAGCCGAACTACGCGAGAAGATCGGCCCCATATTGACCACCCTGGGGCGATACGACGAAGCCGTGATGGCGCTCGAATTGGCCGCTCTGGCCTATGGAGACTCCGACCATCGGGAGGGACTGGCGCGGGTCGCCGCGCAGCTTGGTTGGGCACACTGGGCGAGTGGCGCCAACGAGGAGGGCCTGGCCCGCGTCGAGCAGGTGCTGCATGGAACAGTGGCGGCAGCCTCGCCCGCGCTGGCCGCGCTCTACGGTGTGTGGTCCGTTCTGCTCGAGGGGGCATTGCGCTATGAGGAAGGCCTCGCGGCGGCCGGGCAGGCAGTCGCCACCGCTCGGGCCGTCGGTAACGAGCACCTGATCGCGCAGGCGGAGGGGCGCCAGGCACTGCTCCTGGTCGCGCTCGATCGCTCTCCGGAGGCTCGCCCCCTGCTGGAGCGGGCCGTGCCGCTCCTCGAGGTAGAGCGTGATCTGCCCAATCTGAGTCGTGCGCTTCGAACCCTCGCCGACCTCCACGCCGCCGAGGGCCGGCTCGATCTCGCTCTCCACTACCTGGAACGAGAGCTGGCAGTAGCTCAGCGCATGGGCGATCCGCAAAGTGTGACAGGCGCCGCTGTCGCCCTGGCCCGATCTGAGATTGCCGCCGCGCAGGTCGGCGCCGGCCTGGCCGCGCTCGACCAGGCAGTAGAGATGGATCGCCGGCTGGAGGCGATCCCTGCCTTGCTCAGTGCGCTGCTGGCTCGTGGCCGGCTCCTTCTGCTGCGCGGCGAGGCAGAGCACGGCACGCGCGACCTGGAGGAGGCGATTACGCTCTCCGCCCAGGCGAACGCCTACCGCGAGCAGTGGATGGCGATTCGACTACTGGCCCAGTGGAACCTCCGGGCCGGACATCCAGAGCGCGCCATCGAGCGCCTGGAGCCGCTGCAGAGCGCCCCAGACCTCGATCCAGGGGCAGCCCATTTGTGGATACTGGCCGAAGCCTATCTTCAGCTGGACTACGTCGCGCGGGCCGGCCAACTGGCCGGCGCCGCCCTGGACCACACCACCCTGCCCGGCGTGCCCGCTTCGGCCATCGATCCGTTGCGCGTCCACGGCATGGTGCTCTCCCGCCGCCGCCGCTGGAAAGCAGCGGAGAGTGCGTTCGAGGAGGCCCTCCTGCTGGCTTGCGACAGCGGCAACCGCTACCACCAGGCACGCGTGCAGTACGAGTACGGACGCATGGGTGGAAAGAAGGGAGATGTCGCGCGCGCCCAGGAACGGCTAGCAGCGGCGCTGGAGGTCTTTACTGCATTGGACGCTCGACCGTACATAGAACGCGCAACGCGGGCGCTGGCCGAACTGTCACTGGCCTGCGCAATCAGTCATCAGGGACGAGCTTGTCGGAGCGCAATTTGCAGTGATTGACCCAGCGCGAATTGGCTTGACCGGTCGTCCAGCAAAAGGTATGATAAAACATCATACCTGGAGATACTCGAATGCCATCAGCGAAGGTCGGTATCACTCTCGATGAGCAGCTGCTACGAGAAGTCGATGGATGGGTTACAAGTGGCGCCTATAAGAATCGGAGCCAAGCCTTGCAAGCTGCCTTGCACTGTCTGAAAGAGCAACAACCGAAGCAGGGCCGTCTGCTCAGTGAACTTGCAAAGCTAGACCGCGAAGAGGAAAAGAGTCTGGCCGAGGAATGGCTCGCTGCCGAAACTCAATGGCCGCCGTACTGAGAGGCGAGTTGTACTGGGCTGACCTCGGGCCGGTACGAGGACATCAGCAGGGAGGCGTCCGGCCGGTGGTGGTCCTGAGCCATGATGTCTTCAACGAACGCTCCGGGACAGTGGTGGCCGCCGCAATCACCAGCCGACCACAGCGAGCTGGATATCCCCTTACATGGCCGGTCCCACCTGGACTTTTGCCACAGGAGTCCTGGATCAAGATATCTCAGCTTCGGACCTTAGCAATTGAGCGGCTAGGCACCCGCTTGGGACGACTCGCACCGGCGGATGTGCGCAAGATAGTTGATGGCTTGGCCGAACTTATCGGCTAAAAGGTGACCACTGAGACGGCTCCCGAGTTCTCATCGGCGGCATAGACCTTGCCGGCGGCACGGTCGTACGCCACCCCGTCCGGACCGAGCAGGGTTGGCAAAGTGGCGATGGTGCGACCCGACCGGAGATCGATCACCGAGACCGTGTGGCCATGGTTCTTGTCGGTGCCCGGATCGCCCTCATTGCTGACGAAGGCTCGATGCGTCGACGGTTCGATCCACAGCCCCTCTGGATGGGCGCCGGTGGGTATACGCTGCACCACCCGTAAGGTTCGGCTATTGATCACCGAGAGCGACGAGGAGCCGGAGTTCACCACGTAGACGCGGTGGCGCCGCGAATCGATGCGAATAGGATGGACCGGCAATTGGCCCACCGGAATCGTCGTTATGGTCTTGAAGGACGATCCGTCCATGACCAGCAGCGCATTGGCTTTCTGCAGAGCGATGAAGACCTCGTGGGTGGCCGGATCGACGCCGGCGGCCTGCGGCGAGCCGGGGGTAGCGGCCAGGAAGAGACGCCGGCCGCTCTGGGTATCAATGACTGCGATCGCCCTGGCACTCGCCACATAGAGATGCTTCAGAGCTGGATCCACCGCCATGCCGGCCGGTCCAGGGGTTGAGATACTCCTGACGAGGCGCAGCCCACGCGTATCGATCACCGACACGCTGTTGCTCGTCCGGTTGGCGACGTAGAGGCGGTTGGCCTCCGCATCGAAGGCGAGATCCTCCACCTCCTTGCCGGTGCGGATGGTCTTCAGCACCTGGTCCGTGCGGTCGTCGATGACGGCGACATCGCCGGAGTGCTCATAGCCTATATACACCCGATGGTGCGCAGGGTCGGCAAAGACCGGCTCGGGCCGCTGCCCGGCGTGGATCAGATGGGTCGTAGAGGTCAGCGAGAGATTCCGCGCCGCGGCAGTCGAGGAGCTGCCCGTCCCCCGTGCAGCGACCAGGATGAAGAGCAACACGATGATGAACCGATGCATAGGGTGAGCCCCCTTCAGTACATGACCCATGCGTCATACTACTCCTCTGACTTCCCCAGAACACGGAACTCAGGATCAGGCCATTTGTCTAGGTCCCATCTCCCCATTCCGACGATGTTTGAGCAGCTGCCGGTCGGTCATGCTAAGAACAGAGCCACGCAACAATGCGTGGCGCCGTTCTACCACATGGAGGAATCAACACATGGTGGCATCAACCAGCCAGAGCGGAAGCGCTCTTCTCAACTTCTCGAATACGCTGGCCGACGCGGTCGAGACCGCCGGTCAGAGCGTCGTGGCCGTCAATGCCCGACAGCGGACCTCGTCCAGCGGCGTGCACTGGCAGGCCGGCGTGGTGGTGGCGGCCGACCATACCATCGAACGCGAAGACAGCATCACCGTTACCCTGCCGGATGGCCGCACGGTACCGGCCACCCTGGTGGGGCGAGACGCCGGTACCGACCTGGCGGTCCTCAAAATTGAGGGCGCCGGCGTACCTCCGGCCCAGCTTGGCGACAGCGCCACGCTCAAGATCGGACATGTCGTGCTGGCCGTGGCCCGGCCCGGCGACAGTGGCGTCAGCGCCAGTTGGGGCGCCATCAGCGCCCTGGGTGGTCCCTGGCGGACCTGGTCCGGCGGTCAGATCGATCAGCTCATCCGCCCCGACCTCACGCTCTATCCCGGCTTCTCGGGAGGCGCCTTGATCGATGCCCAGGGCCAGGTGGTCGGCATCGCCACCTCCGGGCTCTCTCGCTCGCTCAACCTGGCGATCCCGACCAGCACCGTGCATCGGGTGGTCGATCAACTGCTGAGCGGTGGTCGCGTCGCCCGCGGCTATCTGGGTCTGGCCATGCAGCCGGTCCAGATCCCGGATAGCTTGAAGAGCGCGCTGAGCATCACCAACCAGACCGGGCTGATCGTGGTCCACGTCGAAACCGGCGGGCCCGGCGAGCAGGCCGGCATGCTAGTGGGCGATATCGTGCTGGCGCTGAACGACCAGCCGATGGCGGACACCAACGATGTGCAGAGCGTGCTCGATCCCGAGAGGGTGGGCCAGGCGCTGCCGGCACAGGTGATCCGTGGCGGCCTGCTCAAGGATCTCAGTCTTACCGTGGGCGAGCGCCCTCGTCGGGGGGAGTAACATGGCGACCGCGGTTCGCGAGATTCACGACTCCCTGGCCGAGGCTCTCAGCCAGACCGCCGAGACGCTGCGCCGCTCCACGGTCCACGTGCGCAGCGGTCGCCACGGTAGCGGCTCGGGGGTTATCTGGAGCGCCGGCGGGCTCATCATCACCAATGCCCATGTGGTTCGCGGCTCCAGCGCCACGGTCGAACTGTGGGATGGCCGGATCCTCGAGGCGGAGGTAACGGCGCGCGATCCGCGCCGCGATCTGGCGGCGCTTCAGCTTCATGCCGGCGATCTGCCGGCGGCGCCCATCGCCGACTCTGATACCCTGCGGGTCGGCCAGGTAGTCGTGGCCGTGGGCAATCCCCTCGGTCTTACCGGCGCCCTCACCGTCGGCATTATCCACGCCATCGCCCCCGCCGAGGGCCATGGCCGGCAGACCTGGGTGCAGGCCGACGTTCATCTCGCGCCCGGCAATTCGGGCGGCCCGCTGGCGGACGGCCTGGGCCGGGTGATCGGCATCAACAGCATGACGATCGGCAGCTTGGGGTTGGCCGTGCCCAGCAATGCAGTCGCCGGCTTCCTGCGCGAACGAGCCGCTCGCCCCCAGCTCGGCATGACGACGCAGCCGGTTACCGTATCGGTACTCAACGACTCAGTATCTGGCCTGCTGGTCTTGGAGACCGCGCCACGTGGTGCGGCAGAGCGCGCAGGCGTGATGCTGGGCGATGTCGTGGTCGGCAGTCGGGGACGACGTTTCACGGACCCGCGACACCTGATCGACGTGCTGCAGCCGGGCGGGGAGAGAGATACGCTCCAGCTTGATATTCTGCGGGGCGGTCTCCTCCAGGCGGTATCGATTACCCATTCGACCGGCGACCATACCAATAGCGTCGAGGAGGGCGTAGGAGTAGCGGCGTGACTCGAGTGCTCATCGCGGCCACCTCGTCGGTGGTGAGGGCCGGGCTGGAGGCCATCCTGGCCGCCAGCCCGGCCCTCCAGGTGGTGGGGAGCTCGGCCACGCCATCGATGCTGGCCCAGCAGACCGAGGCGCTGCGTCCGGATGTCGTGGTGGCGGTGCTGGAGCCGAGCGGAGACAGCCCGGTGTCTTCGCTGCTGGCGCTGGGCGCCGAGACAGGGTTGCCGGCCCTGGTGCTGCTGACCGACGATCCGGAGAGTGTGGAGTCGGTGGAAGCGCTGCGCTACGGCGCTCGGGCCGTGCTGCCGCACGACGCGCAACCAGCGGAAATCGTCGGCGCCCTCCATGCCGCCGCCGCCGGGCTGGTGGCACTGCACCTCGAGCACACCGCCCCTCTGCTCCCCCACCTCACAGCGGTACGGCGTACTCTACCCACCGCGCAGGGTGAAACGCTCACCCCGCGTGAGATCGAAGTCCTCGGCATGCTCGCCGAGGGGACGGGCAACAAAATCATTGCGCGTCGCCTCGGCATCTCGGAACACACGGTCAAGTTTCATGTTGGCTCGATCCTCGCCAAGCTCAACGCGTCCAGCCGTACCGAAGCAGTCACGCTGGGAGTGCGGCAGGGGTTGATTCTCTTGTAGCCGTTCCTCGGACGAGCTTTACCGCGTGGTCACTCCAGATGGCCCGAGCCGTCAGGAGCGACAGGCCCCCAGCGGCCACTGCTGCCATGGCCAGGGGCCTACGGCGGTCGAGTAATAGGTATTCCCGAGTCCAACCCGGTCGAGCTGAAAGACGTTCAGAGCAGCGGAGAGCAGCAGGATGGCCCCAAGGGCCCCGCGGTACCACGAGGCGACCATGACCGCCGGGGCACCAGCGTGGGTTTCCGCACTGAGCTAAGCGACTCGCTGGACATGCGTATTCCTCTCGATGGGGGATGGTGGGAAGAACTCCGGATGTCTTCTGCCCACGCAGCGACTCGGGCCAGCCTTGGTTCGCTGTTGATGCCAGTATAAGAACGGCAGATTAAAGGGAGTTGAGAAAAGGAGGTTTATCATGGTATGGGCGCGCCAGACAAACGCACTGCTGTCCGAACTCATGCCGGCCATGACGGGTTCCAACGTGCGGTAATCGCGCATCTGTTTTCACCGTTCAGAAGGGTGATGTGGTAATCATGCTCACCAGACTCAGGGTCGCTGGGTTCAAGAACTTGGTCGATGTCGACGTGCGCTTCGGACCGTTCACCTGCGTGGCTGGACCCAACGGCGTCGGTAAGTCGAACCTGTTCGATGCCATAGCGTTCTTGCACTTTCTGGCGGAACGACCGCTCTCTGAGGCGGCCCTTTCGGTGCGCGGCGAGGGTAGCCGAGCGGCCGATGTGCGCGGCTTATTCCATCGTGTGGGGGCCGACTTCGCGCCGCGCATGATGCTCAGCGCCGAAATGGTTGTGCCGCCACTTGGCCGCGACGATCTGGGGCAGCCGGCTGAGGCGAGCATCACCTTTCTCCGCTACACGGTGGAATTCGCCCATCGAGCCCGTGATGGGAACGGTGCCGGGGGACTCGAGCTGGTCAAGGAAGAGCTCGTTCACATCAATCTCGGCGACGCGAAGCGGGAGATACTCTTTCCACACAGCACGGACTGGAGCAAATTGGCAGTCCGGGGTAGACGAGCGTCACCGTTTATCTCCACCGAAACCAATGACGACGGACAGTCAATCGTCAAGCTTCATCAGGAGGGCAAGCAGGGGCGAGCGCGGTCGCTGCTGGCAGCAGATCTGCCCCGCACCGTCCTGTCGGCAACCAACGCCGCGGAAAGTCCGACGGTGGTGGTGGCTCGCCAGGAGATGCGTTCATGGCGACTGCTTCAACTGGAGCCATCCTCGATGCGGCGACCGGATGAATTTGCCTCACCCACCACCCTGGGAACTGATGGCTCGCATCTTCCGGCAACCCTGTTCCGGTTGGCACATGCCAATGGTGTCGCTGCCGATATCTCGGGGGCTGAGCGAGAGGCGCAGGTCTATGCCCAGGTTGCTAACCGCCTGGCGGAGCTGATCGAAGATGTTCGTCAGGTTCACGTTGATCGAGATCTCACGCGTGAACTTCTGACGCTTCAGGTAAGCGGACGGGATCGGACGGTCCATGCCGCGCGAGATCTGTCAGATGGAACACTCCGTTTCCTCGCGCTGGCAACTCTGGAGCTCGATCCGGAAGCCCAGGGCGTCCTCTGTCTTGAGGAACCGGAGAACGGTATCCATCCAGCCAGAATCCCGGCCATTCTCCGCCTGCTGCAAGATATCGCCGTCGATGTGCAGGAGCCGGTGGGGCTCGACAATCCACTGCAACAGGTCATCATAAATACGCATTCTCCCGCGGTTGTCGGCCAGGTGCCGGACGACAGTCTCCTGGTCGCGGCGCCACTCGATTACAGGGAAGAAAGCCGTAGGTACACCGCGGTCCAGTTCAGCGCCCTGCCTGATACCTGGCGAGCAAAGTCCGAGTCGCCTCCGCACCTGGTAGCACGCGGGGATCTCCTCGCATACCTCAGTCCGATGGCGCTGAACCAGGAGGCGCCTGGGGAGCAGAGCGGCCAACTGCCGATTCGGCGCCGCGTTGTCGACCGGTCTGATCTGCAGTTGCTGCTGCCTGGTATTCCCTCGTCCGGATGAATCAGCTCGCATATCTGCTCATCGGCGAAGGGTCGTCCGACGAAGCATTACTCCATGTGCTGACCTGGATGATCGAGCAACATACCTCACGCCCAATTCGACCGCTTTGGCCAGACTTTGCGACCCTGGGACGCCCACCTACTCTTGAGGGACGTATCCAGCATGCCCTGGCTCTCTACCCGTGCGATCTTCTCTTCGTCCATCGTGATGCGGATAAATCTCCGAGAGAGGAAAGGGCCTCAGAAATTCGGGCCGCATTGGCTAATTCTGCTCCCGAGAACCTCCCTGCCGTTTGTGTCATTCCAGTTCGCATGACCGAGGCTTGGCTGCTGATCGACGAGACCGCCCTACGCACGGCCGCTGGAGCACCTGGAGGGCGGCAGATTGTTAATCTGCCGCCCGTCAGGGAACTTGAGAGTCTTGCAGATCCGAAGACTCTCCTCGGGGAGCTTATTCGTACGGCGAGCGGACTACAGGGCCGTAGACTGGCACGTCTGAAGCGACAGACAACGATTACGCGGCTCGCCGAGTTGATAGACGACTTCTCTCTGTTACGCCAATTGCCGGCATTTCAGGCTCTGGAAGCTGACTTTCTTGAGGTCATGACGGACATATTGTAAGGACATGCCACACGGTTGCAACGAGCATAAGCGTATAAGGATGGAACGATGCAACTCTTCCTGGAAACCGACCGCATGACGCTGCGCCGATTTACTGAGGCCGATGCGGACCTCCTGGTCGATCTCGACTCCGATCCCGAGGTCATGCGTTTCCTTACCGGCGGCACACCCACTCCTCGCGCCGTAATCGAGAGCGAGATCCTGCCCAGGTTCCTCCGCTACTACCAGCGTTTCGCCGGATATGGCTACTGGGCCGCTATCGAGAAGACCACCGGGGCCTTCCTGGGATGGTTCAGCCTGGGGCCACCGGAGGACGATAGCCCCGATGACGTCGAGCTCGGCTACCGGTTGAACCGATCAGCCTGGGGCCAGGGCTACGCCACCGAAGGGGCGCATGCCCTGATCCGCAAGGGCTTCACCGAGCTGGGGGTGCGGCGCGTGCACGCCACGACCTACCAGGACAACCTCGCCTCTCGACGGGTGATGGAGAAGGTGGGGATGAGGCTGGTGCGGAGCTACCGCCTCACGCCCGCGGACCTGGTGGCCGAGGGCACCTTCCACAGCACCGCCCAGGACCTCTGGGAGGGAGACGAGGTCGAATATGCGCTGGTAAAGGCGGAGTGGGCGCAGCACCAAGCCGCTCGGCACGGCGCTCCTGGCAGAATGGGATAACACCCGCGCCCCTGGAGCAAAGAAGGAGAGAGCCACCGTGTCCGCTAGCACATCGTCGCCCCAAACACTGACCCAGCGACCCGCCTGGAAAGCGTTGCAGGCCCACTATGAGGATGTTCGGCACCGCCATCTGCGCGATCTCTTCGCGGAGGATCCACAACGAGGTGAGCGGCTGACCGCCGAGGGTCCCGGCCTCTATCTCGACTATTCCAAGAACCGGGTGACCGACGAAACGCTCCGGCTGCTGCGCGATCTAGCCGAGGAATGTGGCTTGCGCGACCGAATTGAGGCCATGTTCGGCGGCGAGAAGATCAACCGCACCGAGAACCGGGCGGTGCTGCATACGGCGCTGCGGGCGCCGCGTGATGCGAGCGTCGTGGTAGACGGGCGGAACGTAGTCCCGGAGGTCCATGCCGTGCTCGATACGATGGCCGGCTTCTGCAACCGGGTGCGTAGCGGTGAGTGGCAGGGATACACCGGCAAGCGTATCCGCAACGTGGTCAATATCGGTATTGGTGGGTCCGATCTGGGACCGGTGATGGCCTATGAGGCGCTCAAGCACTATAGCGACCGGGCCATGACCTTCCGCTTTGTGTCCAATGTGGATGGCACCGATTTCGCGGAGGCGACCTGGGACCTGGACCCGGCCGAAACCATGTTCATTGTGTCGTCCAAGACCTTCACCACGCTGGAGACCATGACCAACGCGCGGACCGCACGGGACTGGTCGCTGCGCGCCCTGGGCGACGAGCAGGCGGTGGCGAAGCATTTTGTGGCGGTCTCGACTAACGCCGCGGAGGTGTCGAAGTTCGGCATCGACACGGCGAATATGTTCGAGTTCTGGGACTGGGTAGGCGGACGCTACTCGATGGATTCGGCGATCGGCCTGTCTACCATGCTGGCCATCGGGCCGGACGGCTTTGGCGAGCTGCTGGCCGGCTTCCACGCCATGGACGATCACTTCCGAACCACCCCGTTCGAGCGCAACCTGCCGGTGCTGATGGGGCTGCTAGTGGTGTGGTACAACAACTTCTTCGGCGCCCAGACGGTGGGCGTCATGCCCTACGAGCAGTATCTGAAGCGCTTCCCCGCATATCTGCAGCAGCTCACCATGGAGAGCAACGGCAAGCATGTGACGCTGGAGGGCCAGACCGTCGAGTATCAGACCGGCCCGATCTTCTGGGGAGAGCCAGGTACCAATGGCCAGCATTCCTTTTATCAGATGATCCATCAGGGGACGAAGCTCATTCCCTGCGATTTTCTGGGCTTCTTGCAGACGCTCAATCCGCTGGGCGATCACCACGATTACCTGATGGCCAATCTGTTCGCCCAGACCGAGGCCCTGGCCTTCGGCAAAACGGCGGAACAGGTCAAAGCGGAGGGCACGGCCGGCTGGCTCGTTCCCCACCGCGTTTTCGAGGGCAATCGCCCCACCAACACCATACTGGCGGAGCGTCTCACCCCGCATATCCTGGGGGTTCTGGTGGCGCTGTACGAGCATAGTGTGTTCACCCAGGGCGTAATCTGGAACATCGATTCGTTCGATCAGTGGGGGGTTGAGCTGGGGAAGGTGCTGGCCCAGCGGATCATTCCCGAGCTGGAAAGCGCCGGGGAGCTAGAACTGAACCACGATAGCTCGACCAACACCTTGATCCGCCGGTATCGTGCGCGGCGGGGTGCGGACGAGTGAGATTGTATTCCGTCGTTTCTCCACGATAGAACTCTGATGTCCACCGCGCAGCCTTCCGATGGGAGAGCGGGGAAAGCTTCGTTGCGAGGTCAAGTGCTGGTGGTTCCACACGGAACGGGCATCGGAGATGCCGTCACTGCCCGGCCTTTGCTGGAGGCAATCGTCGAACACGAAGATCGTGGCCAGGTCTTCGTGCTCCTTCCGGCCCACCTGGCCTGGCTCCTGCCCCCCCGGCGCGGCGCCGGCGCCGCAGCGGTTGCTCTCGCGACTCTGGCAACGGATGGAACCGGACAGCCGCGCGGCAGTACTGCTTCGGCGCTTGAGCGCCCGCCAGACGGCGAGGCTGGCGCATCCTGCCGTGATCCGCGCGGCCGCCCTGGGCCTCACCAGTCTTCTGGAGTTCGAGGGCTACGAGGTGATCAACCTCCTCGAATACTTCTCGCAGCTGGACCTGCACCGCCGCTGGACGGCGGGAAGCTGGAGCAGGGATCGACGGCACGTCATTGACTTGCTCGCCGATCGACTACAGGAGCGGAGCATCACGGTTCCTGCTCAGCGGCGCGTACCCACTCTCCGACTCGTCCCCTTGCCGCTCGACTGCGCACCGGCGGTAATTCTTAATCCCAACGCCGGCAGCACCCTGAAGGAGCCGCCGGCCGGCTTCTGGGTCGGCGTGGTGGCCGCTTTACGCCGCAGCAGTATTCGGCCCTTCGTGCTCGCAGCGCCGGGGCGCGGAATGGCCGGTGATATCGTGCAAGAGGCGCCGGGCTCCATCCTCCTGGAAGAGACCGAGCTGCCCAGAGTTGCCGCGCGTCTCGCCGGCGCCGATCTCGTCATTAGCCCGGATAGCGGGATTCTGCACCTGGCCGCGGCCACCGGCACGCGTTTCCTTGGCCTGTTCGGCCCCACCGATCCTCTCTTCCTCGGTCCCAACCGCCGCGACGGAGGCGTCCTGCTGCAGACAGCCGTATGGCACGGCGAGGTGTGTCGCGAGTGCTGGACGGCGCAGCTCCTGCCGGCAGCGCGTTGCGCCCTCCTTGATGCCCACAACTGTCTCGCCGGCATCCATCCAGAGCGGGTGGTCGACACCGCGCTGGCACTCCTGCGCGAACCGTTGGGAGAGCACGGGCAGGTAACAATTCGCGATCTACTTGCGTTCCATTGCGTGCCCTTGTCTCACGACGGCTAGGACCAACGTCTGCCGGCAAACAACTCCCCGGCACGTGCTGAATGGTTCGATGCCACGCTGTGCCGCGTACTCCTCCATCACTTTGGAATGATTCCTGGAATGAGATACTGCTGGACCATGGCCAGCGTTCCCAGCAGTACCTCCAGGATGATGCTGTGCATGAACGTGCGCCGAATCACCAACCCCTCTTTCCCCTTGAGTTCGGTGGTAGAGGCGCCGGTCACGACGTTCTGTGGCGAAATCATCTTGCTCATCACGGCGCCTGAGGAGTTGGTGGCGGCCATCAGAACCGGGCTGAGCTTGAGCTGCCGTGCCGCGGCCACCTGCAGGTTGCCGAAGAGAGCGTTACTGGAGGTGTCACTTCCGGTCAAGAAGCACGCGATCCAGCCGATGAAGGCGGCGAAGAATGGGAAGGTCCCACCAACTTTGGAAAGCGCCAGGCCAAGTGTATACACCATGCCCGAGTAGTTATAGAGGTATGCGAGTGCCAGAATCAGCACGACAGTCAAGATGGCGAAGCGCAGTTGGATCCAGGTATCCGCCAGGGCACGAAGAATCTGGCCCGGAGTGGCACGAAGCGCCACGGCGGTAAGCAGAACAGCGACCAGAATGGCTGTACCTGTGCCGAGGGGGGCGAAGTCGTATGGCGCTGGGTACGGTTTGTGGTAGATCGTACGGAAGACGGCGTTATCGAGGCCGGGCCAGGATAGGTGCTGCAGCCCCTGGCTGGATATTTTGGCGTAGGTCCAGATAATGACCACCACGCTGACCATTACCCAGGGGAGGAATCCCAGGATGGATTCAGTGCGCGTCGGAGCGCCACCTTCGAGGCCATTCGCCGGCGCTGGAATCGGAATATTCCGTTCCCCAATCGGCGTGGGCCGCTCGGGTGTGAAGGATTGGGTGGATGCCTGGCTCGACGGGCCGGCAACGGTGGCCAATGCTCCCAGGCCGGGTATCTCAGCTCGATACTGGTCAATGTCGCGTGGCTCCCAGAACTGGACGAAGGCAATGAGGCTGACGAGCGAGACCAGCGCCGCCAGCACATCGGGCAATTCCGGACCGACGAAATTGGATACCAAGAATTGTGTGACGGCAAATGAGCCACCGGCGACCAGTGCCGCCGGCCAGGCTGAACGCAGACCGCGCAGTCCGCTGAGCACGATGAGCGCGTAGAAGGGGAGTATAAACGCGAAGAGGGGGAGCTGACGCCCGACCATGGCGGAGAGATGGGAAGTCGGCAGAGATGTGACCAGGCCCAGGGTCGTGATGGGCACACCCAGGGCGCCGAAGGCAACCGGAGCAGTGTCGAAGATCAGCGTCAGGGTCAGGGCCTCGAGTGGCGCGAAACCAAGGCCGATGAGCAGAGCGCTGCCGATGGCGACCGGGGTGCCGAAGCCGGCAACGCCCTCCATCAACGCCCCGAAGCTAAAGCCCACCACGAGTACCAGAATACGCCGGTCCGGCGGCACGTTGTACACCATCCAGCGACGGAACAGCTCAAATTTCCCGGTTTGCACCGCGACGTTGTACAACCACATTGCATTCCAGACGATCCACATAACGGGAAGCAAGGCGAACGCGGCGCCGAGACTCATGCTGCGCATCGCCAGTCCAACCGGCATGCTCCACACCGTCACGGCGACCAGCAAGCCGACAACCAGCCCGGCCAGGGCCGCTTGCCAGGCGGGTAAGCGTACGATTCCCAAGAGGACCAGCACCACGACGATGGGGATAAAGCCGACCAGGAACGAGAGAAACAGGTTGTGCCCGACGGGATCGATTAGCTGACGGAACATGGTCGTCGCCTCCTCACCATCTCAGTTGAAAGAAGATTCCTCACCGGGACTCGCCTATGTATTGTGCCCTTAGCAGCACGCTGCGTGCCATGCCAATCTCAGTGTTCGGCCCGAATCGATCGTAGGTATGGTTGGACGGCATGCCTCAGACATGCGCGGGTTGCAGTAGCACGTCCAGGAGGGGTTCTTGCCGAAGACAGAGGCGTGCGCGTATTCCCGCCGGAGGCGCAGACACTGTGAGCCTTCGGTTTAACGCCATGGTGGTCGCTGTTCGCACGGTGCTGTCTGGGTCGATGACGGTGAGTTGAAGTTCTGGGGGACCTTCGACCAGGGTAAGTGAAAGCTCACATCCATGAGGCCGAACCACGATTGCCACGGCGCCGGTTTCGACGTGGCGGCGAATGAGGTAGGAATCGCGCTTGATCTCCAGATCGGTCCGCCTGCCGCTGATGAAGAGGTTGCGCAGCCGAAGTGCCGGCCAGTGGTCGGGCAATACCGGCCGTAACGAAAAATACCCTTCCCGCAGCCGGAGTCCGGTGAATCCAAAGAGCAAGGTCTGGAGCGCGCCACCGATTCCGGTGCAGAAGAAGAACTCATTGTTGGTCGGAGTCTCGCTAAACGACCAGAAGGGTGGTCGAGTGTTGGGAATGAAGCTGCGCCGCAAATATGCATAGGCTTGATTAGCCCGGCCCAACTGGGCGGAGAGAATGGCATAGACGCTGAAGGACATGGCAGGCCCGTCGGGATCGATTACGGCGCCATAAAAGTCGAGGTCACGCGCGACCTGATCGAGATTTGTTGCGTGTTCGAGTGGAAATGCCAGCAGTTCGACATCCGCTTGCTTGGTCAGCTGACCGTCGTATCCGTCGAACTCCAGGTGAATACCTCGCTCGTCGTCGTAAGGAATATAGAGACGGTTTGCTATTTCGCGCCATTCGGGCGCCGCCGGCTCACCCAGGAGTTGTGCGGCGCGCTCAGCGATGAGCAGACTAGAGCGCACCGCGGCATTGGTAAACGCGTCGTTATCGACATGCGCAGCGTACTCGTCGGCGCACACCACATCCGATATTTCGTAGCGATTGCGCTCTGCGACATACTCCACGCGACTGACCCAGAACTCGGCGCAGGCTCGGATAACCCGGAAGCCATGCTCGCGGAGCCAGGCCGTGTCCTGGGTGTTGAGGTAGTACCACCATTGGCCGATGGCTACATCGGCGGTGATGTGTAGCTGGAAGTCGCGCGTGTCCGCCCAGTGCGGTGTCACCTCCTGTCCCGTGAAAGCCGCTTCCCAGGGGAACTGCGCCCCGCGGTAGCCGTTCGTGGCGGCACGGTCGACCGCCGGTTGGAGCGTGTCCTCGCGATAGGCTAGGCACGCACGAGCCATATCTGGCTGAGTCAGCAGTAGCGGAGGATACATCCATAGCTCTGCATCCCAAAAAATGTGACCGTTATAGCCGTTGCTGGATAAGCCCATGGGCGCGATGCTCCACCGGTCGTCTTCACGAACCGAACTCCAGAGGTAGAACAGTGCAGCTCGCGCGAATTGCTGTGCCTCTGCATCTTCTCCGATTTCGATGTCCGTCTCCCACAGACTGGCCCAGGCCTGCTCATGCTCGCTCCGGGCCTGCGCATAGTCCGGCACGACGTGATGGGCCGGCCTGAACGGAAGCTCGGCATCAAGCGAACTGACGAGCGACACCATCTGGGTGAGGATCATCTCGCACCCGCTACCACCGGAGGCGGTCAGCGTGCAGCATGCCTGGGACCTCTCCGTCGTGTCAGGGATCATCGCCCATTGTTCTCCCTGGAAGGTCAGTGCCTCGGCAAGGCGAATGTCGTAGACCGGAATCCGCCCGACAAGCGAGAGGGTACCACTACCCGCGCCGGCTTCCAGTACCTCGAAGCTGGATTCACTCGTTGCTCTCAGCCCAGCCAGGAGAGAGATAGGACCGTCGAACTCCGGACGGATTCGCAGTTGGACCGCGGCCAGGTGAGGATTCGCGCGAGACACGAAGATGCTCTGCTGCAGCTGAACGGTTCCCCGCTCTTCCTCCAGCACGAAGTAGGTCGTGACCAGTCCACGACGCATATCGAGGCGCCGCTGGTAGTCGGTGACTGTAGCGGGAGCGCCATAGCGGAGGTGGCTCCAGCAGGGCAATAGGGCCAATCGGTCGATTCCCCCCTCGCCTCCCGTATCGTAGACGCCGCGAGCATAACAGGGACACGCTTTGGATTCGTAGAGCACTCCACCGTCCCAGTCCAGGGCGGTGCCCAGGTAGCCGTTGGCCAGGTAGAGAAGGTGAGGGCTGGGCTCAGAGGCGATCAGGGTCCAGGGATCCATCAGTCTCGCGCTCCTTCGATTGCTATACGTCCGGCGAACCATGGCGACGAATGTCGTCGCCCCGATCTCGGCTTAGAAGCCATGCGCCACCACCGGCACGGTCGACGAGGTGATAGTCCAACCTGGCTCGCGAGCTGTCACGTGGAGTGTCTCGGCGTTCCAGTGGAAGTCGAAGTCGTTATCCCCAATATGGACGTTATCCAGATGCGCATGCGGCCACACGCGAGGGAATTGTGGACGCATCTCCAGGATCTGCCGGTGGGCGTCCGGCTGCACCCCAAATACCTGCGTGACCAGGGGCCAGGCAACGGCATAGCCGGACCAGGCCTGCACGAAACAGCCCTGGTCGGGGGACACCTCCGATATGGCGCCGGGCAGGTGTGAGTCCAGGGTAGCGGTCAGGAGACGAATATACTCCAGACCGTGCTCGACCCGCCCATACCTGACCTCCGCCATGGCGAGAGCGCCGGTATTGATGCTCATACTGGTCGTCCGGTCCAGGCCGTTCAGAAACATCCCGTGGGGACCGGTGAACTCCTCACGTTCCAGCCGGTCAAGTGCTCGTCGAGCCCGATCCATTGGCGCCAGGCGGGATTCGAGCGGCGCCACGATACTCCAATGTTTCAACAACCAGGGCTGCTTTCGATGCGGTTCGGCAGCCGACTCGGCCTGACGCAACAGAGCCTCAAGATAGGGCGCGGTGGAACCGGCGTCGCCCGCCTGGTAATAGATGTCTTGGGTGGCCACTAGCCACTGCCGCAGGCGAGGGACCATCTCGGCTGGTGTGGCGAGCATGTCGCCATAGAGCCCTTCATCCTCCATCCAGAACGCCTGGTTGAGGCGGGCGCCGGCGTCTAGAGCCAGGGCACGACAGTGCTCGGCCACGCGCGTCTCCCCCAGGACGCCGGCCATCTCGGCCATGGCTGAGAGCGCCTGCACGGTGTGCGCCGCGGTATCGACACATTGCAGATCCAGGCCAGGACGCTCGGTGATGCCGAAGCCGTAGGGAAGCAGGTCGCCGTCTGAACAGCAGGCGCCAAGTGTCCACTCCAGCAGGCCACGTTTGCAAAAGCTGTAGTTCCGCTCCAAAAACGAGAGATCACCCGTCCACCGAAACGTCTGCCAGACAGCCTGGACGAAGTGCGGCGTTTCCTGTATGCAGCCGGCGTGGATGATTTCGCCCTGGGTGGTGCACTCATGGATCACCCGCCCAGTATCACCGTTCGCCGCCGCACTAACCGAGCGCAGCAGGTCGAGGGTGTCGACCGCGATCGGCTGCTGCCCAAGCGCCAGTGCGCCGAGTAGTGCGTAGGTCGCATCGCAGCCAAACCACCAGGGGTAATCCGCGAAGCCAGCTCCCAATCCACGGCCCACCCCTGGCACCTCGCGGACCAGCCAATCGTAATTGCACTTGAGCCAGTCCCAGGATCGTTCGATGGACTGATCGGGAATCGATAGCGTGCTGCGGCTCAGCAACGCGCTATAGCGCGCGCGTTTGCGTTCCCACATGGTCTCGCGCCCATCACGGACACGTCGGTAGGTGGCACACGCGTCACGAGCGGAGAGGTGAGAGCCAGCGACTATCAAATCGAGCCCGACCTCTTCCTCCGCCGCGAGGTCTACTGAGACGTCGAACGCAACCGAGATGCCCCTGCCGGCCGTGCGTTCCGGGCCCCAGAGATCGTGACCACTGGCCAAACTCAGCGGCTGGCACCCGAGCGTACCGACGACCACGCTCCATGGACGCTGCTGGTCCTGACATACCCAGGCGTGTAGCTCGGGCGCATAGACCGCTTGATCGGAGTGATCCCGTCTCTCCTCGCTTGCTAGGGACCAAACGGCTCGCAACTCAGTGCGAGCCAGGATGCAGAGCGCCAGCCGGCGAGCCACCGGTGCTTTGAAGCTCCAGCGCACCACGAGTGCCGGCTCGCCATCCGGTATAAACTGTCGCCGGGTCACGTGCAACCCATCCGCCCGAGCATATTCGTGCGTGACGGAGAATGGGCCGCTGACAAAGGTGTGCGCGGCCTCCAGCCACTGCTCGTCGATGCGCAGCCAGAACCCATCCAGCAGTTTGATTGGATGGGCCCACAGGCCGCCCATCTCGTTGGGAATATGGAATCCGATGTCCGGGAAGCCGCCGTGTTGGGCGCCGATCAGATAGGCGCGATCTCCGGCGGCAAGGCACGGGTCGTCAAGAGCCGTACTCTTCGAAATCCGAAGCGTTTCGGGTTGAGGCACCGTGCAAATCTCCATGGGCATCAAGTCATCTCAGGTTCCATCATGGCATGGGGCCCCCCGGTCTCTACAAGCCCCGACCGGCGACCTGCGGTCGAAGCATGAGGCCAGTCAAGGTGCCTAGGTGAGATCAAGCTCGGACCGCACAGTATCACCACGGCTCGTACTTTGACATGGGCCGACGTGTTGCCTATGATGAAGAATCGAAACGTTTCGGTTAACCGCCGAACATAGGTCAAGGTGCGATGGCGACCATGAAAGATGTGGCGCGAGAGGTTGGGCTCTCCGTCACCACCGTTTCACGTGCCCTCAACAATTACCACGATGTCACTGATGAAACGCGGAAGCGTATTCAGGCGGCAGCACGCGCGCTTGACTACCATCCGAATGCGGTGGCGCGGAGTCTGCAGAACAACTGTTCTGGCGCCATCGGCCTGGTTATTCCCTCGTATTTCCATCATGCTTCGGATGCCTTCTGGCTGGATTTCATTGGCGGCGTCGCTGCCGCCTGCGAACGGCACGGCGTTGACCTGATCCTCTCCGCGGTAGACAGTTCTAAGGGGCCGGAGGAAAGTTTCCAGCGATTGGTACGCAGCCGGCGGGTGGATGGGATCCTCATCTGCGACGTGCGCCAGACAGATCCGCGTATCACCTATCTGCAGAAGCATCACCTTCCCTTCGTGGCCTTCGGCCGCACGACCGGTGAGCAGAATTATTCGTTCATTGACGTGGATGGCGGCGCCGGGGTGGTTCAGGCGATGGAGCATCTCCTATCGCTCGGCCATCAGCGCATTGCCTATCTGGATGTTGACCCCTGCTTTAGCTTTGCCCATTTTCGCCTGGAGGGATACCGCGCCGCGCTCGTCCAAGCGGGCTTGTCTTACGAGGCGAATCTGGTGAGGGAGGGTGTAAGCCCCCAGTCCGCGCTCGCCACCGCTCGGGACATCCTTGCGCTGGCCACCCCTCCCACCGCCGTGTTTGCCTCTGCCGATTTTTTGGCCCTGGCCGTGGTACAGGCAGCGCGGACCGCCCATCTGCAGATACCCAGCGAGCTGTCCATCGCTGTGTTTGACGACAACCTGGCCGTACAACAGGCCAGCCCACCGTTGACCGCTGTCAGCCAGCCAAACCGGCATCTAGGCGAGCAGGCGGCCGCTCTGCTCTTCGACCGTGTAAGCGGGCCGGATGGGCCATTCACGCAACGTCTGATCGTTCCAACGCTGGTTCGACGGCAGTCCACCGCCATGGCGCCGGGTATGATCGGTTCCGTGGCTGCGGCTGTATAGGAGGAACGTGAATGCAGGCAGGAAGGTTGGAAGCAGTTGGTTCTCGGGCGGAAGGATAGTATGGTCGCATGTCGTCGGCTACGTGCCGGCCCGCAAGGACGTGAAGGCGCCCGCCATCACCAAGGTGTTTAGCGAGCAGACCAAGTACGCCAAGGACTGGTTCTTTCCGCCCGGCTTCACAGATCGAGCACTCACGCCCATGGGTAACGACATCGGGGACGTGATGACCGGCAAGATGACCGCTCAGCAAGCGGTCAGCGACATGCAGGCTAAGGCCACGTCGGCCTTGACAAACGTGCCGTAACACTCGCACCGTCGTTGATGGTGGGCCGGGAAGTGCCCGGCCCACCATTCGCCTTCAGGGAGGAACCTATGGCTTATAGCTCGCCCCCGACTCAGCCGGCTTCTCTGCCCGCCGCCGCTCAAGCCCCGACGCGGGTACGCGGTCGCCAGGGAAAGGAGAGACGATACAAGCGCGACGAAGTGATCATGGGATATGTCTTCGTCTTCGTTCCCATGCTCATTTTTCTGACGTTCTCCTTTGGCGCGATGATCTTCGACTTCTGGGTCAGTTTTTACCACTGGGCGATCCTCGACACGCCGCGCTTCGTTGGATCCGCCAATTACAACTACCTCTGGCATGTCGATAGCACCTGGCCGAAGGCTATCTTTAATACCGTCGAATACTCCGTGATTGTCGTTCCTGTCCAGACCGTGATCGCCTTTTGCCTCGCGTTGGTGGTCAACCAGAACATTCGAGGGCGTGCTTTCTTCCGCACCACCTTCTACTTCCCGTCGGTTACCTCATCGGTGGCCATCTCGCTGATCTTTCTGTTTCTGTTCAATAACTTCGGGTTGATCAATTACCTGATCAATCAGCTTCCCGGGCACCCGCAAGGACCGAATTATCTGGGCGATCCAAAGTACGCGTTGAAGTCGATTATGGGCTTGAACATCTGGACGACCACTGGCACGCTGATGGTGGTGTTCCTCGCTGCGTTACAGGAGGTCCCGCGCGAGGTGCTGGAGGCAGCGGCCATCGACGGCGCCACGGGTGTCAGAGCAGTGGTGAGCATCGTCGTACCGCTTATTCGCCCCGCGATGTTCTTCGTGGTGGCAAACGGTCTGATCGGTACGCTTCAGATCTTCGACCAGGCATTTATCCTCTCGGGGGGCAGCGGCGGCCCAGATTACTCGACCACTACCGCCGTGCTGTACATCTATATCAATGCGTTCACCAACTCGTATTACGGGGTGGCGGCGGCCGCTTCGTTCATGCTGTTTGCATTCATTTTCGCGGCGACACTACTCGTGCGCCGGTTAATTGGCGGAGAGGAGGCACGATAAGTGGCATTTCAGGTCGGTGTCCAGAAACGAGTAGGTGGCTGGGAGGTCTCCAAGGAGGTCATCTTCTACGCCATCCTGATCGGCTATACCATCTTGACCGCCATTCCTTTCCTCTGGAGCATCGTGACGTCGTTCAAGACACTGCCGGAGAGCGCTCGCCAGGTGCCAACGGGGTTGCCACTTCACTGGACGCTGGCCGCCTGGAACGGACCTTTCGGCGTGCTCACTGCCGGCAGCTTTCCGCGCTGGTTTCTTAATAGCATTGTGGTGGCCGCCGTGGTCTGTATCGGCAACCTGTTCTTCGACTCACTGGCTGGGTATGCCTTTGCTCGTCTGCGTTTCCCGGGCCGGAATCTTCTGTTCTTCATGGTGCTGGGCACGATGATGGTGCCCGCCGCCATGACGCTCCTCCCGCTCTATATCATCCTGGTCAAGATGCCGGGCGGCTCCTGGATCGACAGCTATCAAGGATTGACCGTGCCGTTCATGGTGTCCGCCTTTGGCATCTTCCTGATGCGCCAGTTCTTCATGTCCTTGCCGGTCGAGCTGGAAGAGGCGGCGCGCGTTGATGGCCTGGGACGATTTGGCATTTACTGGCGTATAGCGCTGCCCCTCTCGAAACCAGCCCTGGCCACCCTGGGCATCCTGCAGTTTCAGGGCAACTGGGACTCCTTCCTGATGCCGAGCTTTATCGCGAGTTCGGACAAGATGCTCACGCTGCCGGTTGGCCTACAACACTACTCGTTCCAGTTCACGACCTTCTGGCCGCAGGTTATGGCCGGCTCAATGATCGTGATCATTCCGATCCTCATCATCTATATTTTCGCTCAGAGGTTCTTCATCGAGGGAGTCTCTAGCTCGGGAGTGAAGGGATAGAGAGCGCTACCCGAGGTCGGTCACAATCAGCACTTCAAGCGCGCGTGGACCATGCACGCCCTCGACTCTTCTCAGTTCGATATCGGAGGTCGCCGAAGGGCCGGATATCAGGGTGATGGGGCTGCGCTGGCGGGCGGCGGCGTGGAGCTGCTCGATGCCCTCTGGAACGGTCGCGACTATCTGATCGGCGTGGATGACGCAGAGGTGGTAGTCGGGCAGCAAGGTCAGGGCGCGGCGGCCCTGGGTCGGGCCGCTATCGAGGACGATGGTGCCGGTGAGGGCGATACCGAGGGCACAGCCGGTCAGCACTCCGTCGACCGCGTTGAGCTGCTCCGTGCTCAACTCGCGGTCCGGCAGAATCTCCAGGCCTGCCGGCAGCCATTCGCGCGGTAGGTCTCGTGGTACGGCCAACCGCTGTACGCCGCGGCGCTGCAGGGTAGCGGCGATGGCGGCGGGAAGCTGGGTGGGGGCGACTCGATGGACGGTGGCTCGATACTCGGCCACGCGTTCGGCGAAGCGGGCGACAAGGTCCTCGTGGGCCAAATCGTCCTGACGGCGATAGTCGCGTTCCAGCGGCGCCTGTTCGGCCCACTCTCCCTTCGGCACGTCCTGCAGCGCATTCCGGATGCGCTGCAGCATCTCCTCTCGGGCGGCGCTCATGCTCGTTCCTGCCACCACTGGCGGAAGGTCTGGCGGGGAAGCGGCTGGAGGTCACGCATGGCGGTCCAGCCGGAAAGCTTGCCGGGCAGCCAGTTGATGCTGCCGCCGCGGGAGAAGGGCCACTGGCCCACCTGGGCCAGGCGCTGGGCTCGCTCGTAGCGTTGACGGTCGGCGAAGATACGGGCCATGGCCTGCATGGCCAGGTTCTCAGGGTCCAGCCGGCCTCGCGTGCTCTCCTGCTGGCGCCGCACCACGCGGCCACGCAGATGGATCAGCACCTCGGGGATGTTGATCTTGACCGGGCAGACCTCGTAGCAGGCGCCGCACAGGGAGGATGCGTAGGGCAGCGAGCCGTACCGCTCCACACCGGCAAGCTGCGGGGTCAGGATGGCGCCGATAGGACCGGGGTAGACCGAGCCATAGGCGTGCCCACCGGTGCGCTCGTAGACCGGGCAGACGTTGAGGCAGGCGCTGCACCGGATGCAGTGGAGCGTCTGGCGGCCGATCTGGTCGTGCAGAACCCTGGTTCGGCCGTTGTCGAGTAGGACCAGATGGAACTCGCGCGGGCCATCGCCGGGGCGCGGGCCGCTCCAGAGCGAGGTGTAGGGATTCATACGTTCGCCGGTGGAGGAACGGGGGAGCAACTGCAGGAAGACCTCGAGATCCTGCCAGGTGGGGATCACCTTCTCGATGCCCATCAGCGTGATCAACACCTCCGGCAGCGTGGTACACATGCGGCCGTTGCCCTCCGACTCGACCACGCAGACCGTGCCGGTCTCGGCCACGCCGAAGTTGGCGCCGCTGATGCCGGCGCGGGCGCGCAGAAAGGCGCGACGGAGATGCAGCCGAGCCGCTTCCGCCAGTGCCTCCGGTTGGTCGGAGAGGGAGTCGATTCCCAGGGTGCGCAGGAAGAGCTCCCGGATCTCCGCGCGGTTCTTGTGGATGGCAGGGACCAGGATGTGCGATGAGGTCTCGTTGGCGAGCTGGATGATCAGCTCGGCCAGGTCGGTCTCGATCGCGCTGATGCCGCGCTCCGCCAGCGCCTGGTTCAGGCCGATCTCATCGGAGGTGATCGACTTCACCTTGACCACCTCACCGATTCCGTGGCGGGCCAGCAGGTCGCCGATGATCCGGTTGGCCTCCGCGGCGTCCCGCGCCCAGTGGACCTGGCCGCCGGCCCGCTGAACCGAGGCCTCGAACTCCAGCAGGTAGCGGTCCAGGTGGCGCATGGTCCGCTCCTTTATACGGCGCCCTGCCTCACGCAGCTCGGGCCAGTCCGGCAGCTCTCCCACCACGCGCGCCCGTTTGTCCCGAATGGCGTGGGTAGCGGTGGCCAGGTTATGGCGCAACTGGGTGTTGGCCAGAGCGATTTTGGCGGCCTGATCGAAGGGAACGGTCATGCCTCGTCCTCAGTGGCGGCCAGAATCTCCGCCAGGTGAACGGCGCCCACGCCGGTTCGCTGGCGGTGCAGGGCGCCGCCGATGTGCATCAGGCAGGAGTTGTCGCCCGCGGCGCATACCTCGGCGCCGGTGTCCAGTACGTGCCGGACCTTGTCGGTCAGCATGGCCATCGAGACGTCGGGATTTTTGATGGCGAAGGTGCCGCCGAAGCCGCAGCACTCCTCGGCGGCCGGCAGCTCGACCAGCTCGATGCCGCGCACCTGCCGCAGCAGCCGAAGCGGGGCATCGCCCACCTGCAGCATCCGCAGCGAGTGGCAGGTGGGATGATAGGTGACGCGATGCGGGTAATAGGCGCCCACGTCCTCGATGCCCAGCCGCTTGACCAGGAACTCGGATAGCTCCCAGACGCGGGGGCCCAACTGGGCGACGTCCGCCCTGAGTTGAGGGTCTCCGCTGATCTCGGCCAGTCGTGGGTAGAGCTCGCGTACCATGCCGACGCAGGAGGCGGACGGGGAGACGATTGCTTCGTACTCGCTGAACACCTCAACGAAGCGCCGCGCCAGGGGCAAGGCCTCACGCTGGTACCCGGTGTTGAAGTGCATCTGTCCACAGCAGGTCTGCTCCAGCGGGAAGTCGACCTGATGCCCGAGCCGTTCCAGCAGCCGCACCACCGCCTTCCCCGTGTCGGGGAACAGCGTGTCGTTGAAGCACGTGATGAAGAGGGCAATGCGCATGGAATGGTGGGCTGCTAGAACGGCAGCTTGGCCAGGGCGAAGATGCCATCAAGCGTGAGGATAAGACCAAGCAGGCCGATGGCGCCGCCGGCCCAGAGAAGAGCCTGGATGCCAACCACGATCGACACCGAGCTGAGTACGATGGCCAGCTGGAGCGAGCCCTCGGCAAATTGCATCGTGTGGTGCCGGTCCTCTGCCTTGTCTCGCTCTCGCTCGAATTCCACGGCGCGCGGCAACAGCACTTGTTGGTTTGGGCCGTACTTCCTGGCCACTTCCCGGTCCAGGACGGCTGCGGCGCGCATCGCCGCGGGGCGCGCGGAACTCCCCACGGAAAGCAGTCGCAGCAATTGTGCGTCATTGGTATTGATATGCTTTTTAAAAGAGTTTGCCTGGTACTCGTTGTACGTATCGGCGGCTTTGGACTGAGCCAGAATTACAGCGGTCGTGGCGCCATTGCCCACACCGGTGGCGATGGCGAGCACCGCGGCCAGTACGGCGATCAGCACTGCGGCAGCTCGAGCCAAGGGCCGGCCATGTTCCGCGGCCTCGCTCGCCTCCTCGTTCTTCGCATGTTGCTCCATGGCTTCGTTGGGCTCCATCTGCGCTCCTTGCTCGCGGGGTAGGCGTGATCCTCACCTGTATGGTGCTTTATACCCGGTACCACTCGCCGGTGCGAAACGGGCGGTGATCTTCCCAAATGTCGTAAGGTTGAGCCACGATTGGCCGATTGAGACCGTGACGGACGGGCTGTATGGGGGAACTCGAACGCACTCCCACTATCCCGCATTATGCATTGACAGATAGACGAGGAAGTAGGGGTGTCTCCAGGGGTACAGTGAAATAGCGCCGGATCGATATTTGGATAGAGTGTGCAAACCGAGCTGGCTCCGCACCGTATCACTAACGAGGAGGACGATGCATTGCGTTCGATTCATCGCCGTCTTGTCGGCCCTGACGCTGCTGGCGGTTCCAGCCGCCCGGATCGCCCGCGCGTCACCCGATCTCAGCCGCTCCGCAGCCGCGGATTCGTGCTCCGCGCCTCTGCCACCGAAGCTAGCCTTCACGTCCGGTCCCGGCATCATCAGTACCAAACTCACCGGACACGGGACACTGAATCTCACGACCACCCGGGTTGGATTCTTCGTTCCCGGCTTCATTCCCCCGGCCAACGACCATCTGGCGGAATTCGCCTTTCAGCCATCCGGGTCCAAGCTGCACTTTGCCGGACCGCTCAGCAGCTTCGCCCACGGACAGTCTATGCACTTCTGTGTAAACCAGAAGCTGTACATCGACTTTGACGAGAGCGCACATCGGACCCAGCATGGCATGACCAACGTCCACATCGACGGGACCGCGGCCGGCAAGTCCGTACATGTGACGGTATGGGTGATGGGGCACACCTACCGGCTGTCGGGAACGATGGGGCTTATGCGTGAGTGGAAATCTCGATACGACCCTTCCAACCGGTGAACACCGCCTTGTCCAAACCTGCGGTATGGTCAAACGTGGCAAAGTACGAGTATGGACGAGCGAGAGGACCGAGGAGTTGGGTCAACAGCGATGGACGGCCCCTACCACCGCACCTACCGGGTACCATTGACGCTGGAGACACAGCCGGAAGGTGGGTACACCGTGACGAGCCCCGTTCTACCGGAACTCATCACCGAGGGTAACACGGTCGAGTAAGCATTAGCACATGCTCGTGAGGTTTTCGCCCTCGTCCTGGAGATGTATCAAGAGGAGGGCAGGACGCTGCCTCCTCACCTTCTGCTGGACGCCACTTCCGCGTCGATCAGCACCGAGCAGTTTATCGAACTGGTCTCGTGACGTATCGCGAGGCGGCGAGAAAACTCAATCCCGGATCGTCGTCAGCGGAGAACAGAGCGTCGATATCATCGCCAATCTTCAGTCGTTCAACAACCGCGCGGATAAGATCGATGCTCGAGGAGGACGCAATAGCAGTGCGTAAGCCAGCTCGGCTATGTCGTCACAGCACTTCACATGCATGATAAGTGACTGTTACGTCCGCCTTGACGCTACCCGGCGGCATGAGACACTGGCACCTCGGACTGAGTAGAGAAGATGGCAGCCAAGCGACTCAAGGATCAGCAGGTGCGCCGGGCGCTCGCCTCAACTGGATTCGTCCATGTACGCGCAACCAAAAGTGCTCACGAGATCTATCGTGGCCCCAACGGCTACCAGCCCATCGTGGTTTCATTCGGACACAGCAAGGGAGTGAGTGAGCTCACCTTGAAGACAGCGATCCGATTGGGAGGCGTATCATGGAGCGAGTTCGAACAACATCTCTAGGAGAGATTGACATGGAATGCGCTACCTACACGGTGTTGGTCACCTATGACGTGCCATCGGAAGCGTACATTGCTGTGGTGCCCGAGGTGCCCGGCTGTATTAGTCAGGGAGAGACGCGCCAGGATGCGCTAGAGAACGTTCGATATGATCTTGCGGCCTGCCTCGAGGTCATGCGACAGGCTGGAGACGCCGTACCCCAACCGCACCACTACCAAATGGAGCAGGTCACAGTGCCGCTCCCGGTCGAGGCATAGGGCCAGCGAGGAGTTCGCCCCGTTGTCGTTTCCCCCATTCGGCGATTGCCAGGACCGAGGTGTGGGCACAGAGCGGTGCAGTTACCGCCAGCCCAAGGACAGCAGCCAGCGGATAGTCAATGCTCGCTACCCGCCATGGACCGGGCGCCGTCGCGAAGGCGGCAAGCAAGCGAACTGGCGTGATGACGAGGGGACCGGTTGCGTGGTCCGTCGTGGAGGGGGTAGAGTCCATGGTGCGCTCCTGTGTGGTAGTTGACGGCGTGTTCTACCGACATCCTCCCATAGGAGCGCTTTTCCACCCTTCCTCACTCGCGCATAAGCCTTCCGGGAACGATGGGTCGCTGAGGAAAGAGTAACCGGCCCGTCCACCTGACAGTACGCGCAGTTCGGAAGATATGAAGCGGCGTTCGGGCTGGATCGCACGCTCGACGATCTCTACCGAAACGTGACCTCCAGCCGCGCCTTGATCTGCGAGAGCGAAGCCAGCGCCTCGGGATCCAACTCGAAAAAGGCTTCCGGGCGTCCGGGTGGCTCTCGGTCCTCGTCCGAGCCATCCTCATCGCCAGTCTCGTTGATCAGAGGCAGTGTCGCCGAGAAGACAATATCAACTTCCGGCCACCCGCTTACCTCGACCATGCGCATCCACGATCCCGCGAGCTGCTGCAACACGTCGAGAATATGCTCCTCTAACGAGTTCAGCGTGAGGATACCCGCCGTCGGCACAATCGGAAGTCGTGAATCGACGGTCCAGGTATACAGGGGGGATGCTTCCCACTCGCCGTCCTCCCGCTCGGAGTCAGCGCCTTCGGTGTCGGTGTCGATGTGGGATGGTTGGATGCCAAGTGCTGTGCTCAGGGTGTCGGGCGGATACGGGCCGACAATCGACAGGGAGGCGTGCCACTCCCGTCCGATGTCGGTGCGGCCGTTGTCCGATGGTCCTGATGCTTGGTCCTCATCGAGCGGGCCAAAGACGTCGCCCCAGAAGGGTACGCGGGGTGGTATGCGCGCTGACCAGGGTGGGCGGGGAACACCGAACTCGTGGTGGAGATAGTGAGCCAGATCAAATCCGTAATAGATGGAGTCACCCGCCTGCCAGACCGACAGTACCGGATTCCCGAAAGCAGCCGGATCGGTCGGGATGAATCGATGGCTATAGATCGGCACCAGTGGAGGAGCTGCCGAGAGATGCTCAAGCGCCAGGCGCTTCGCAGCTTCGCTGTCGGCGGGACGGACTCCCCAGCCATCAAACCACCACTGCGCGGCGTCAATGTCGAAGGTGAACGCCCGCGCGACCCACTCGCGTGCCCGCCGCATTTCGCCCTCAGGATCGCGCCGCCAGTCGGGAAAGTCCTCCCCGCACGGGAGTCCCGCGCGCAGCAGGAGCGCCAGATCCGGAGGTAGTGGAGCGCCAACGGCCCTCTCAACCGCACGGAGCTCGTCCGCTGTGAGCCCCGGCTCGACCTTGATGCCTCGATACTGTAGTTCTTTCAGCGTGCCGGCTACATAGATTCCATCAAAGAGGGTGTTCATTTCATGTGCTTTGGCTCGGTGTGACCTTCCGACGCCGATGAGATGCCTGGGCGAGTTTCCAGCCGCTGTGCGGGGATGTCAGCCATGATGGCGTCCACCTCGGCACGGCGGGCTGGAGCCGACGCGCGAATGAGACGCTCGAGATCACCGGATGCGAGGGCGCTCTGCGTCTCCTCGTACAGCCGGCCTAGCTCTTCGCGATGGTTCGCGAGGTACTCGGCGAGTGCTTCGTGGACCACCTCGGCACGGCTGCGGCGCATGAGCTGCGCGAGCTGCTCGAGGGCGCTGTCGTCGTCGGCGAAGATCCGAACGGGCTTGCTTCGTGTTGCCATGAGATAGAACTCCTGTAATGCTGTTACCAGGTAACATCGCCCACGTGCGCCAGTCAAATTCCGCCAACGGACGCTGGCGGAGCTGCGCAGACGCCATGGAGCTGTCCGCATCGAGTATTTGCTTTCCAAGCGTATTGTCAACTAGACCTCTGGCTAGATAGAGCGAAACCACCTTGGTAGTCTTTCTCCTGGATCATCGAGACGTGTCACCTTTTCCCGGCTGGCGTGTAATAGTGAGTGCCATCATGACGAGGGCTAGCTGAGAATCGGGAGAACGAGTAATGGAGCGTTGGGCGCCAGGACAGAATGATGGGTGAGGCCATAGCGGTGGCGCACTCGTTTGACCGGAACCAGTCGGAGGACGAGCCTGCCCTGATTCAGGGAGCGTGCGCGAATCCGGCCGCATTTGGTCCACTCTACGAGCGGTACCGTGATCGAATCTACTGGTATCTGAGGACCCGGACGAGCAGTGCGGAGGACGCGGCCGATATGGTGCAGCAAATCTTCCTGCAGGCGATGGACCGACTTCCTCAGTACAACCCGAAGAAAGGGCCCTTTATCGGATGGCTCTTTGGTATCGCTCGGCACGCGTCGAGTAACTACCATCGAGGCCGCCGGACAACGATCTCCTGGGACCTGCTGCCGGAGGTGTTACGGGAGGCACCGCAGGACGACCTCGATTCACACGTACTTCATGAGGAATCACTGGCCCAACTCGTCGCGGTCTTCCACACCCTCGACCGGAGCCGGCGCGAACTGTTGGTGCTGCGCTTTGTCGCGGGACTCAGCATGGCCGAGATTGGCGCCGTGATCGGCAAGAGCGAGGGCGCCACCAAGAAGCAGATGAGCCGCACGCTGCAAGCGCTCAAGGAGCAGTACCATGACCATGTCTAGAGAACGATATCCCGAGATGCCGGCCGACGGTACAGATAGCCGGCTAGAGCAGCTCATAGGCGACCTGGACCGGATGGGTGAGGCGTCGCGATCATCCAGCTTGCCGACCCGTAGCGACCTGCGGATCGTGCATGCGCTTCAGGAGCAGGCGGCAACACTCAGCAGTGATTCCCGTCTGGTAAATCCTCCTCGGTCCGCGTTCCACCGGCGCTACTCGTTTGCCTTGGTCGCACTTGCCCTGCTCGCCACGGCGCTGCTGGGTGGCGCCACCTATGCTGCGGTACCCGTCCTCACCCGGGTCTTCCATCTCGGTGGGGCCGATACTGTCCTTGAGCACCACCTCGGGCAGGAGGTCAATCTGTCCCAACGGTTGGGCGGCTACACCATGACCATCGAGCGCGTGTACGCCGACGCGAACCGCGTCCTCATCGCCTACAGCATCCGGCCCCCCACAACCGGCCGGCGTCTGTGGGACATGTCCACCAATCTGACAGTGACGGATGGACAGGGAACTGTCCTGCCGGAGCGGAGCCTGGTCGGCGATGTCGGCGCCACGGAACCGGAGACGACCCTCCAGGGGTTCGATACGGCCACGATCATCGGCAATCCACGGGAGGTGCGTCTCCACCTGACGGTGCCCTGGATCGAGGCCATGGAGCAACTCCATGCGCCACCGGCACCGGGGCAATCATCCGGCCAGACGGTGCAGGCATTCCCCGGGCTCCCCCCCGCCGGAGCGTTCGGCTCGGTCGCCGTCGCACGGTCGGTTGGGGAGCCAGACCCCTGGATGCAGATTGTGCGCACCTTTGGACCGATCTCATTCGACGTCACCGTTCCGTTCGAGCGCGGCCGGGAGTTTCTGCCTCGCCAACAGGTCCAGGCAGGCGGAGTCACGGCCACACTCGAACGTGTGGTGATCTCGCCCACGGAGACGCGCCTCTATGTCAGCGGCCTGGAGCCTAACACATTTGGCATCCTATCGACGGCTGATGGAGAAGTACGTGATGCGGCATCAAGCTGGCGCTGGCATGATATGACGGTCTATAGTTTCTTCACTGATCTTATAGACCAGCATGGGGAGTGGACATTCGCAGTCAAGCCAATGCCGCCATTGCACCTGCCACCTGGCGTCACCCCGCCTCCTGGTTCAACGCCGGCGAACGGAGGCCCATGGACATTTCACTTCATGGCGCCCTGATGGTGGATGGTGGTATGCGCGCTGACCAGGGTGGACGGGGAACGCCGAACTCTTGGTGGAGGTAGCGAGCCAGATCAAACCCATTGACGTTCTCGGCCATCACCATCCCGCCGGCCTGTTTACCCCTGCGGCCTACTCCGGCGCTGGCGCCAGCAGCATGGCTATCTGTGAGAGAAGGGTGGCCACAGGTGGCGCACCTGCTTCCAGGGGGCCGTCAAGGATCACCAGGAAGCAGGCGCGTCCTGCCTCGACCATGGCCTGCCAGCTACCCACGGCCTGCGCGGCCAGAAATGTGGCATCATACGCGCCCAGGAGCACGGCCACATGCTCCCGCGCGAGTATGCGGATGCTCATCAGGCCGGGGGGACCGTCCATCTCGCTTTGCTCGGTCGAGTGATAGGCGGCGGGAGCACGGCGTAGTTTGATGGGGGTCCCCAGCACGACGTGTCCCAGGTGGTCGAGGCTGGATCGAATCAGCGTGAGCTCGCCATTGATGGTGACATCGAGATACGGCGGGCAGGCGGCACGGAGCGAGGCGGCGATGAGCGCCGCTGGCGAGGCGGACGCCTCGCTGTGGGGCGGCGCCAGTAGGGTAAGCGGGCCATCCCGCGCCACCGTTCCCGACTGGAGTGCGTGCCGGAGTGGGCCTCCCTCGGCGCGTAATTTCTTGGCGCGGGACTTATAGTCTTCGACCGCGGGTTGGCCGGCGAACTGAATATCCTGGAGATACCCGTAGAGCGCCATGGTGAGCTGCCAGCCGAGCAAGGCCGCCACCAGGGCCGAGAGCCGGGCTTCCACCCCATGGATCTGGCCCGGCGGCACGACCAGAGCAGGTCGGTCGTCCCCCGAGGTTTCGGAGCCGATGCGCACCCGCACGGCGCCGGCAGGGCGATAGCAGCGCGCCTCCTGGTTCAGCGGGGCGTCCTCGAACACCACCACACCCTTCCCGTCCTTGCCCAGGCTTTCTTCCATCAACTGCTCAATCCAGGGAATCAGCGCTGTCCAGACGCCGCTGGCGCTGATCAAGAGCCGGCATGCGCCGTCCACCGCGGCGTCGCTCAGCGCCGCGGCCAGGCGGACGAAGGGATGCCCCTCGGGATGCGCCGCGGCCGCCACGAGGTCGTGCTGGGTCCAGGCATCGCGCAGCACGGCTCGGAGATTTCCGGGTCCCGAGGGGCGATTGCGCAGCGCGAGCGCCGCCGGCAGCAGAAAGACGCGGGTGGTGGGAGCGCTCATGCGCCCACCCGTGCCGCTCCCGCCATCGAGCTGTAACGGTCGGGAAGGGAAGCCGTGCTCCAGGGCGAATCGGTCAAGATAGGAACCGGGCAAGGTCATGACCAGACAGTGCTGGTCGGTCGGAAGCCCGGCATGGGTCAGCAAGCCCGTGAACCACTCGAGATGCGTGATTGGCTCCTCAGATGTCATCCCCATCGAGACCCCGATCATGGCGACGTTGCCCAGCAGCTCCCGCAAGGCTTCGGGGGAGCCGGCCCCTTCTGACCCGTGGAGCGAGAGACCCTTGGCGCCGGCGATCGCGCGCAGTACGGCATTGAGGGCAGCGGGATCCGTGCTGTCGAGTGGATGAATGGCGACCGTATCGGCAGCAATGCCACAGAAGTCCAGGTCGACCAGTACCCGCACCGCCATGACGGAGCCGCCCATGCCCGACCAGATGATGTGCCGGGTGCCTCGATCCCAGATCTCAGCCGCTTCGCGCTCGACCTCCTCGAGCCACGAGTCGTCCTCCAACAGACGCGCAGTGGCCATGACCCAGTCGAGCTTGGGCACACCGTCTTCGCTGCCAAGCTGGGCCATGCGACCGGCTCCCTCCGTGAGCTGCGCGACGGCCCCCTCATCGATCAGACGCCGCAATCCAGCGTTGCCGGTGCTAGGTCCACCGGCCTTGTCGGTGCTAGGTCCAGCTGCCGGCATGTTCTCCCCCCTGGTTCCGCTGACGCCGCCGATGAGGGCCTCAGCCGACCGAAAGAATGGGTCGTCGTCGATGGAGGAACCGGCCCAGGCATCGTACCACGCAGCGATCTCGTCGTAGGTGCTCTCGCCCAAGGTCTGCCTCCTTGATCGCATCGCGGGAACGTCGTGACATGCGCTACGCCGTGTATGGACTCATAGTATCGCGGACAGCCGGAGTGTCCGACTCTTTAGCCCCCACGCCTGGTAGGGGCGGGTACCCTCCGGGTCGGCTGCTGCCCGGCACCGCCTTCAGTCGTTGGGGGCGGCGCTGCCCTTCGGCATGGGAGTCATCGCGGCTGAGGCGATCGTGCCCGAGCGCGGGAGGATGGCGTCGCAGCTGAGACACCGTGGGCTGGCCGGGGTAGGAACCCGGCCACTACCGGGACAATGTCTCGAATGGGGCATGTTTTGTTAACACGATATCGTCTCGGTAGTGGGGGGAACCCGCTGGGTCTGGTCCGCCCGGCCAGCCCAATGGTGGTTCCCATGGGTAGTGGCATCAACCAAGGCGAGCCGACCCGTCCCCAGCGCCATTGAGCGGCATGTCCCCAGCGTTCTCAGGCTGGACAGGCCAACCCCCGCGCATACCGCGACTGTTTCAAAAGGACCCACGAATGACGCAACGGCAAACCGAGGGCAACGGAGAACCTGATTGGTATCTCGCTTCTCTGGTGGATCAGGGAACATGCCTGGCGCACTCACCACGGGTTGGTACCGTCAGGCTGCTGTCGCGGAGGATAACGCTGCCCGACAGCACCAGGTAGCCGTCGCCCGGCAGGCTGACCTGTACCAGGTACCAGCCGCCATACTCCACCACGCTGCCGGAACGCTCGTGTGCCTGGAACTGGATTCCGGCGCAGGTGTACTCCGCGTGGGATCGGTGAATGGTATAGGCCGGGATCGCCAACCGCTGGAGGGTGACGTGGGTGGTGCGCTGATAGCCACGGGAGAACGCTGGGAAGGGGGCGCGTCCGCCGGCTGCCAGGGTGCGATAGGCGGCATGGTACCGACGCAGGTTGATCTCGGCATAGTACTGGCGAATCGTCTGCGAGGCAATCGTGGGCGCCGGCTGAAAGGGCGCGACTGAGAGCGTCGATGGCTGGTGAGGGACGTCGCAAGGAGGTGTTCCCCGTTCGCCCGCTCGAACGATGGCGTGATCGCCGCTTCCCGGCAGCGTGACCAGGAGGGCGGTCACTGGAGCCGCTGGTCCGCACCAGTTCTGCCAGACCACGAACGCCAAAGCTCGTGCATGGAGGAAGAGTTCGGTCGACTGCACCGGAGCGCCTTGCCCGTCACCGCTCCCTGCATAGTAGACGGTCGGCAGGATGTGCCCCTTCGCATTCTGCAATTGGATGTGCGGTCGCCCAGAGATGACACAGGCGCTGGCGCTTCGGTTGGTAATGGCCACGCCCCCGACCAGTGATTGGGTAGCGCCATTGAAGAAGGCAGATGCACGCAGGTCCACGGCACGGCAGGCACGCAGTTGATACTGTACCGAGGTGACGGCGGGTACGATGGTCGAGTCCTGCCGCCAGTACTGCCACTGCCGTTCCCAGAATACGCCGCCACAGAACGCGCCCTGTATCTCCACCCATTGGAAGCTCGGAATCGGGTGTTGGCTCCCCAAGCGTGGGCCGTACACCACCGTCGACCAACTCCCCTGCGCAATCGGCCCGGAGACGCGGTGATCGAAGAGGTAGCCCGTCTGGTCTGGGTTGCCGGGCGGAGGCCCATTCGTAACGAACGGGACGTAGTAGCCACGCCTCGTCAGAGCGGGCAGTCTGGCGGCGTCAGTTGCACAGTCGGTGGAGGCAATGGTGGCGAGGGCCGTCCCACCTGGCGCCAGTTGCTGCCCGGCCTGGACCCAGTTCCGCGCCTGGGCCGAGGGTATGCAGGCAGTCCCCATGGCGCTGCCTGCCACGATCAGGAGTGCGATGACCAGGGGCGAGCACTCGGGCCAGAAACGAGTTGTGGTTCTCATTTTCATGTCCTTCTACAGGAGGAGGCCGGTGTCTGCGGTCCATTCAACAATGCGGTCAGTCACGGGGTCAACGTCGGCGGCGGTTTTGGAGTCGGGCGAGGGTTCGGTGGTATCGGTACGGTGGGAGGCGGCCCCGGTACGAAGAAGTTGGGCAGTGGTAGCGATGTGGGGGTCGCCACGGGCGCCGTAGGCAGTGCAGGCGCCGTGGCCACCGGCAACGGAGGCGGCGTGGGGGGAGGCACGGGGGTGCGAACTGGCTGGGCTATGGGAGGCGGCCGTGGAGCGGGGACTGGCGCTCCGTTCGCCGGACCGGGCACGACGCGACCGGGGCCGCCCCCGCCAGCCGTGATGCCACTCCCACCCGTCGATGGCGGCCGTGGCGCTCCGCCTGCCTCGACCGGCGGACCGGCGCTGGGCATGGCGGGGTTCCGTGGGGCAGGCGGAGCCGCGGTCTTCCTCGACGGTACTGGCGTTCTCCCCCCAGTGGGCCGCAGCGGGACGGGATGCGGCGCCGGGGTGGCGACAGCGGGCGCGGTGGGCGCCAGGCCGCTCCTGGGGACGGGAATTGGCGCCGGCGTCGGGACGGTCTGGGCAACCTGGGACGGCAGGGGAGCGGGTTGAACGGGTGCTGGAATGGGCCTAGGCGTGTTGTAAATGGGACGAGGCGTACTGTAGGACTGGGTTGGCAAGGGATGGACCACGGAGGGCTTGGGAGTGGCGACGGGAGTGGGAGACGAGGTGGGGCGGGGACGTTCGATCACCGTGGCGGTCGGCGTGGCGGAAGCACCGGCGGCGCTGCGATTGAAGCCACTCGCGCCATGGCCGTGCAGGGCGAAGGTGGCGACCAGCAGGAGCGCCAGAGCGGCCGGCGCCAGCATCAGAAAGAAACGGGGCAGCTCCCAGAAACGTCGGGCACGCGGCTGGTTGATGTGGCTCAGCACACCGGTCTGGAGGGACGAGGGTGGCTCGGGAAACTGCAGCAGCCGGAGGTCGGTGTTCTGCTGGGTAAAATCGGCCGCGATCCGGCGGCAGGTGGGGCATGCCTGCAGATGGGCGTCCAGCGTCACCGCCTCCCCTGGCGAGAGGAAGTCGCGAATTGCCAGCAGATCGATGAATCGCTGATGCTTCATGGACGCGACCCATAGAGCAAGCGGAGACGCTGCCGTGCCCGTGAGACCCGCATGCGAGCCGCCGTCGAGCTGATTCCCAGCAGGCCGGCTGCCTCGTCTGGCGTGCGCCCTTCGATTGCCACCAGATAGAGCACGGTGCGGTCGTCCGGCGAGAGCTGGGCAAAGGCATCGCGGATAACCACGGTGTCGATCCCGCCTCCCACCGGGAACTGATCGAGCGCATCCGCATCCGGGCGCTCGTGGCGACGGTGGCGGAACTCATCCATGGCCCGGTTCCGGGCCACGGTGTAGAGCCAGGCAGCGGTCACCGGCTTGCCTTTACGCAGATTGTCGTAGGCACGGACAAAGGTGTCTTGGGTGCAGTCATGAGCAGCATCGGTGTTTCCCAGGAGTGCGATAAGAAAACGATACAAGCGTGTCTCGTGGCGGTCTATCAGGGCGACGAGTTGATCATCAATGCTGCCGCGCTCGATCTCTGCTCCCAGGCACTCCTCCGCGCTCGCCAGGCTCATTCGTTCCTCTCGTCGCATTGCTCCACCGAAGTAACGGGATTAGGGGCCCGATGTAACAGGGATCGCTGTTAAGAAATGGGGAGAAGGTGTCCGGGTGGATGCGACGGCTGATATCGACCCGCGACCTGCCCGCACCATCACGGCCCGGCAGCCGGCGCCAGGGCATACCAGGCGTGCGTGCCCTGGCCCCCATCCAGGGTCACCTCGCCCGCAAAGCGATAGGCCGGTACCAGATAGGGGTGGCCGCGGTGGGACGTCACCAGCACCTGGACCACGCTCACCCGACGTACCGCGCCGGTCCCGCTGGGGAAGGAACCGACCACGCTGGCGTGCAGCGCGATCGGCGCGTGGCCGGCTCGTACCAGGTTCCAGGCCGTCTGGATGCTGCGTGCGGCAACCGAACGCCGCTGTGCGATGGGCGGCCACAGCAGCCCTTCGACCACGCGACCGCCAGGCGCGACCCAGAGCAGTGCCGCCGGCACATCGGACCGCCCCACCCGAGGCCAGCCAAGACTGACCGCAAGGGAGGAAGCCGTGCTGGATGGACCACTGAAGGTGGGAGGGCCAACGGAGAGAACCGGCATGGCCGCCCCCGGCCAGCCCAGACGCTCGAGCCAGGCGCGCGCCAGGGAGACTGCTCGCTGTCGTTGGGTCTGTGCGCCTCGATTCGCGGGCGGGTTGGGGCGGAGGTTGTGATACAGCAGTTCTCCTGTTTGCAGAGCGATAGCCACGCTGTGGAGTGGCAAACGCGAGGGCGGGGTACCACTGGCGGCCACGATCCAGGTAGCCCTGGAGCGGGGAACGATCTGCGCCGCGTCGTTCCAGAAGGTGACCGGGGCGGCGATGCCGAGCAGCTGGGCCAGGCGGCGGACGTGGGGAACGGAGAAGGAGGGCCGGGCCAGGCGGTAGTCTGGCAGCGTGGCCGGGGCGGAGGGCAGATGGGCGGCCGATAGACGGAGAGGCACGGGATAGGCACCGCCGGAGAGCTCAAGGGGAGTCGAGATGGGGTATTCCATGCCGCCTCCGCCTCCTCCCACCGCGAAGCGGGGGTAATCACGGGTCAGGTCGGTCAGCGCCGGCCGGGGCGCCAACGCCACGGGACTGGGCGTGGGCGCGTGATGGCGCGATAGAAGCAGCACGACGATCGCGGCCGCCAGAACTGTTGTGCCCAGTCCCGTGGGCCAGTGGAGCAGCCAGCGCGGTCCGCGGTGAACGAGGGGGAAGCGCGATGCGGTACGGGCCGATGCAGCGGGCTGTTCGCCGAGCAGGCGGCGTTCCAGGGCGAGCGCAAAGGCTGGATCGACCCCCTCCGTTTCAGCCCGCTGCCGTCGCCGAATCAGTGGCGCCAGTTCTGCCAGTTCGCGCTCCAATCGTTCGTCGGGTGTCATGGTGGGTCCGTCCTCCTCAGGCATTGACTCCCCCCTCCTGCTCCAACTCTTGCCGGAGTGCTCGCACGGCACGGCGTAGGAGTTGCTTGGTTGCTCCCTCACTCCGCCCCAACCGCGCCGCCACATCGAGGATCGAGCGGTCCTCCCAGAAGCGGAGTTGAATCGCTTGCTGCTGATCTGGAGGGAGCGCCGCCACCCGATCGAGGAGCTGGCCGGCTCGTTCCCAGCGCTCGATCAGCGTGGCTGGGATGTTCTCGTCGCGGCGCTCGATGCCCTGTTCCGGAATGGGATCGTCGCCCAGGTTGATGACGTGCCCGCTCCGTCTGCCTCGGTCGATGGCGAGGTTGGCGGCGATGTGAAAGAGCCAGGCGGAGAGTGGAGCGCCGCGCGATTGGTAGCGCGGGAGGGCGCGTAGAGCGCGTTCGAAGGTCTGGGAGGTCAAATCCTCGGCCTCGTCGCGGCTCTGACTATGCGACTGGCAGAATGCGTGGACGCGAGGGAGATAGAGACGGTAGAGCTCGGCAAAGGCACTGCGATCATGTTTGGCTCGCTCGATGAGATTCGGGTCCGCTTCCTCCCGAGGCATGAGCCCTCCGCCGGTGTATGTCTCCTGGTATATAGCACTCATCTCAGGTCTAACGCATCGACCTTCCCAAAGGGTACGCCGCCGGTCGCGTACCCCCCGCGCTGTTTTTTGCGTTACACCTACAGAGCGGCCGGCATAGCCGTATCATTCAGCAAGGAGAACCTCCATGTTCCGCTATCGACGCCTTCTCTCGGCGCTCACCTTCGCCGGGATTCTCGCCGGCCTCCCATCCGCTCCGGCGCTAGCCGGCAGTTCCGCTCACAGAGTCGGCGCCCGTTGCCCCTCGGGAACGGTCTGCGACTCGACCCTGGGCCTGGCGCTCACCGTGCCTTCAGGCTGGATCCAACTCCCCAGGGGCAAATTCCTTCCCCATACGCTGGCCTTCGGTACGCGTCCTACTGGCCTCAATTACCATCTTCGCCTGATCATCGCACCGTTCGCCGTGACATCCCCCGGGAATGACACGCATGCCGCCAGGCTGTTGGCCGGCAAGCTCATTCGGGCCAACCGCGTGCCCAATGACAAGCAAACCGCTGTGACCTACGCCGGGTCCCGTGGGGTGCTGGTACGGGGACTGCCCGGCGGTCCCGGTCCGGCCGCCGACATCTACCTGGCTCGCAACGGGAACGTGTACCAGATCATTGCTCCCGGCGCCTCACTGGCCCCCGATCAGCGTCGAGCGCTCGCCAGCCTCCGCTTCATTCCCCGTTCGGGCAACTTCTTGCCTCCTATTGGGGGCGGTCGGTGAGAGGGTGGATGGTGCTGAAATACATCCAGAAATAGGCACTGAGTCTGTCGATTTCGCAGCCCCTTGTTCGATGTACTAATAGAGGGAGGGTTTGGCCGGTCGAGTTCGACCGGCCAAACCCTGACTTCAAAGGTCACATCATAAGGAGGGACGACGATGCGATTTATGATCTTGCTCAAGGCGAACCAGGACACGGAGGGGGGCATTCTCCCCAGTGAGGAACTCCTGACCGAGATGGGGAAGTACAACGAAGAGTTGGTGAAGGCCGGCGTGCTGCTCGCTGCCGAAGGGCTCCAACCGAGCTCGAAGGGTGCGCGCGTCCAGTTCTCAGGGGCGAAGCGAACAGTGGTTGATGGGCCCTTCACCGAGACCAAAGAGCTGATCGCCGGCTTCTGGCTGATCCAGGTGCGGTCGAAGGAGGAAGCGATTGAATGGGTCAAGAGGTGCCCCAATCCGCTGGATGGCGAGGCGGAGATCGAGATTCGCCAAGTGTTCGAGGCGTCTGATTTCGGCGAGGCCCTCACTCCGGAACTCAGGGAAGCAGAGCAGGGCATGGGCCAGCAGATGGCCGAGGACGCGAAGCGGTAGTTGTTGCACGGGCAGACGTCGACTTCCGAGACCCATCGCGCGATCGAGGCCGTCTGGCGGATCGAGTCGGCCAGGCTCATCGCCGGGCTGGCGCGGATGGTGCGCGACGTCGGGGTGGCCGAGGAACTGGCGCAGGATGCGCTGGTCGCCGCGCTCGAGCAGTGGCCGGAGTCGGGCGTCCCGGATAACCCGGGCGCCTGGCTCATGGCCACCGCCAAACATCGGGCGATCGACTTGTTTCGCCGGAGGCAGCGGCTGGAGCGCAAGCAGGAGGAACTCGGTCGCGAGCTGGAGACCCAGCAGGGGATGGGCGTGCCACATCTCGATGCCGTGATCGACGATGACATCGGCGACGACCTCCTGCGCCTGGTGTTCACGGCCTGTCATCCGGTGCTCTCGACCGAGGCGCGCGTTGCGCTCACCCTCCGCTTACTAGGCGGTCTGACCACCGAGGAGATCGCGCGGGCATTTCTGGTCTCTGCGCCGACCGTGGCCCAGCGAATCGTGCGAGCCAAGCGAACCCTGGCCGAGGCGCGCGTCCCCTTCGAGGTACCCCAGGGCGCCGAACTCACTGTCCGGCTATCGTCGGTGCTCGAGGTTGTCTATCTTATCTTCAATGAGGGCTATGCGGCGACGACCGGCGATGATTGGATGCGACCTGCCCTCTGCGAGGATGCGCTTCGTCTGGGTCGTATCCTGGCCACGCTGGCCCCACGGGAGCCGGAGGTCCACGGGCTGGTCGCGCTGATGGAGATTCAGGCGTCGCGCTCGGCGGCGCGCGTGGGGCCGACGGGCGAGCCTGTCCTGTTGCTCGATCAAGACCGCGCCCGCTGGGATCACCTCCTGATCCATCGAGGCCTGGCGGCGCTGAAGCGTGCCGAGGAGCTGGGCGGCGCGCTCAGTCCGTACGCCTTGCAAGCAGCCATCGCCGCCTGTCACGCGCGAGCGCATACCCCGGCGGAGACGGACTGGGAGCGTATCGCGGCGCTTTACGATGCGCTCGCCCAGCTGGCGCCGTCACCCGTGGTGGAGCTGAACCGTGCGGTCGCGCTGGCGATGGCCTTCGGCCCGGCCGCGGGCCTCGAACTGGTTGATGCGCTGACCCTGGAACCGTCGCTCAAGTCGTACCATCTCTTGCCGAGCGTGCGAGGTGACCTCCTGGTTAGGCTCGGCCGCGTCGACGAGGCACGGGTTGAGTTCGAGCGCGCGGCGTCGCTCACGCGCAACGCCCGCGAGCGCACGCTCCTTCTGGAGCGCGCCGCGGCGTGTACGCGTTCATGAGAGGGCGGTGTCACGCCCTCCAAGGCGACGATGCGATTCAGTAACTAAACGCGGAGTCCCGCATTCTATACAGTGACGCACGCCGTTGACGTGCTGCATACGCCGCCAGGAGGACGCTATGGGTCGCTCACGTTCCGGGTTCATCCGACAGATACTGCTCCCTTGCCGGCTCCCCGTGGCCATGGCCATGGTGCTCGTCCTTACTCCCGTAACTGCACAGAGCCAGACGGCGAGTGGCGGCCGGGTAGAAGCTGCGGGCGTCGTGGTCTCCCCGGCAGGTGCTCAGGTCGCGGTCACGTCCGGCGGAGTCAGGCTATCCCTGCATCTCGCCGCACGGGCCTATCCGCGGAACGCACTGGTTCCCGTGACGGTACGGCTAGAAAACCGCACGCGTCATGCGTTGAGCACCTGGCAATGTCTGGCGTACTCGCTGGTGCCGGAGGTCGTGGGCAATGACGGCTCGGTGCAGTATCCGCCCGTGCTACCGCCGCCTGGCGCGCCCTTCAACCCCTGTCCCGGTCCGTACCTTGATCCGCCCGTCTCACGTATCGTTCCCGGAGGGGTGGTGGTGCGGCAGGCCTATGTCATGCTGCGCTCGCTCCGTCTGCGTGCTACAGCCCAGTTGCGCGTCAACGCGCGGCAGGGAAAACCGACGATCCTCACCACTCCACTCCTCCGGGTGCGCCCGGTGAGCCTGGCGGGACCCCGCATCCGACTGTACACCTCGACTCCGCTCCACGTCGTGGTGAGCCCGGTGGTGGGTGCGGGACCGTTGCTCTACACGGAGTATTCTTCCTGTCTGAACCGGGCGGGTGTGGAGGCACAACTGGGCGCGGTGTACAGCACATGGCTTGCCGCCAAGGGTCGGGTGTTCCGCCCGTTCAGGGCGCCGGGCTGCGGCGCCGTCCGAGAGTGGCATCTGTTTGTGGCGCAGGTGGGGCGCCCCGTGGCGCGAGTAGACTACTGTCCGCGGAGAGATAGCTGTATCTATCCGGCTGCGCCGGGCATTCTCTAATCCCGCGATCGCGCTCACCGAACGGACATGTCACCTGTTACAATCCGCTCCTTTCCTCGTTTCTGATAATGAGCATCGGAAAATAACGACGACATAGCGGTCGGTCACCCAGGAGGTGAGGACGATGAGAACCACCACACGAACCGTCGAGCGCGGCTGCCGCGTGCTGGTCCCACTCCTCCTGATCACGGGGATGATGACCGCCCCTCTGGTGAGCAGTGCGCAGAGTGAGTTCCCTCATCTACCGACGCTGAAGGAGACCATCAGCGTCACGAAGGCGTTTGGTGTCAACGGCACGGGCCACCTATCCCGCGTCCCCGCCTCCTCCAACGTGATCCTCCAACCGCTGCCGGCCAGTCAGGTGCGAGTCTCGGCAGTGGTGGCTCTGTGGGCGGCGCAGGCGGCGTGGGGCCTGACCAGCGATCAGGTCGATCGGCGGACGGGCATCGTCCGTGCGGCGATTAGCCTGAGAGGCGATCGTCTGCATCACGACCTCAAGGCCTGGCTGGTGGTTGCCCGCCTGACGACATTCTGCCCGGTGCCGGGATGCAACACTATGTACAGCAAAATGGTGATCGTGGTCGATGCTCGGACCGGAAAGGCCGCATTCTCGTACCCAGCCGATCCAGCTTCTACGCCCACCAGTGCCCCCGTGGTGGAATCGCCTCCGGTCTCCACTATCGTCAGTGTTCCCCCGATGGGACCGCCTCCGGTGGCGACTCCCCCTCCACCCGGTGTGTCTCCAATCGGTAGTGGCGCCGCGCGACCGACGGCGACAGCTCCGCCGCCCCCTACCCCTCAGGCGGCCGGCCCATGGACGGGCAACGGCCCCGCGCCGACGCCAACACCGACGTTTCAACCGTAGGGCTGGAACTGACAGGGTGTCGCGCGTAGGTGCCTTCGACCATGTCGATAGCCTGCTGATCCAGCCCATACAGGCCGTATATGACGCTATCGATCAACGCCGCCGCTACTTCGTCGCCCCCTTCGGTGTCGAGCAGACGTCCAGCCAGTACCTCCAGGCAAGCCCAGGCCAGGGGTGGATCATCCCGTGCTTGCCGCGGCAGATCGTCTGCTTCCGCTTCCATCGCTGCTCGGGCTTGTGCCAGCAGGTCCGTGGGCAGCGCCATTGAGCAGATCGCGGGCAGCGGTAGGGCGAGCAGCCGGCCCACCTTTACCTGCGGGAAGATGCGGCCTTCTTCGCCGGCCAGAGCGCGGTACAGGACCGTGAAGAGGCGGGAGTTCAGGCAGGCGAGGAGGGCGTGGAGGGAGGCATCACGCCGGCGGGTTATGGCGATAACGCTGCGGCCCATGGCCATGCCGCCCGGATCCAGGGTGGCGATGATACGGTCGGCGGTTTGGCGGATCACGATCTTTTCGGGCAGGCGGTAGGTAGCCCAATCCAGCGAGAGTGCCTCGCCGGGCTGCAGTCGAGCCACGGCGTCGTGCCGGAGCCAGCCGCCGGACGAGATGGCGGTGTATCGACTGAAATTGCGGCCACGATAGCGGGCTATGTCGCGTGGATCGTCGGGAGTTTCTCCGGTATAGAGGCTGTGCCGGGCGATGGCGGCGCGGTTGTAGTTGATGCCGGAATCGCGCACCCGGTAGAGATCTGTGAGGTGGCCGAGGGTGGGATGACGCTCCCGCAGCCGGTGCAGCAGTTCCAGCACGCCGTCGGGGGCCAGATGGAAGTCGCCGGTGCGCCAGGTGTCGGCAGGCATGTCGGCCTGGCGGCCATCGTGGTCCAGGAAGCGCACCGTGGTGGGACCCGGCCGGGCGCCAAAGATCAGGGCGCAGGCTGGGGCCACGGCGTCCGGAAAGCGCGTGTCGGGGAGGCGTATCACGGCGTACGGATCGAGCCGTGCCAGCAGCATATGCCGCACATCGGCGTGTTCGCGTTGAGCCAGCACCGCCTGCGGAACTACCATGCCGACTGTGCCGGCAGCCAGGCGGGAGGCGAGATCGAGGAAGAGCTTGAACGAGTCGAAGACGCCGCTGGTGGATTCGGGAAAGCACTCTCTCAGGCGACGCTGCTCTTCCGGGGCGTAGTGCGCTCCCCAGGGCGGGTTGCCCAGAACGACGTCGATCCGATCGGGCAGCGCGGGGCCCTGCGCGCCGAGGAGATCGCCGGATAGGAGGTGACGGCGCAGGATGGAAGGACGTGCGCCCCACTCCAGCCAGAGGGAGAGCACGGCCAGCTCGACCGCGATGGGGTCGCGGTCGACGCCATACAGGCACTGCTCGGCGATGGTAGCCGGCGACGCGCCACTGGCCCCGGCCAGGTACCGCGTTGCCGCGAGGAGGAAGACCCCCGTCCCCATGGCCGGATCGAGCACGTGAGGTAATTCTCGGTCCGTGGGCTGAATGTGTAGCGGCGCCAGTGCCGCTGCCGCCACCGGCTCAGCCACGGCACGGGGCGTGTAAAAGCAGCCCTGTGCCTTGCGATGGCCGCCGGCGCGGTACAGCCGAAAGGCGCCGGCGGGAGTGTTGGTGGGTGCGTGAGCCAGCACGTCCTCGTAGAGGGCCGAGAGCATGTCCGGTGCGTTGTCTGTCTCAGCGGCAAGCCGGCGCGCGATGACCCGGACCTGATCGAGCACTCCGGAAGGCGCCGAAACGACCGGGAGGCGGCATGCATCATTCCCCATCCGCACGCCGGCGTGCGCCCCCAACTCCTCTACAACCACACGAAGGAACGCGCCGCTGCTCGTTCGATACGTGCTATTCGAGTCACCGTCCTGACGGGGCAGGAGGCTGTCGCCGAGCATCTCTATGGCCTGGCGCGCTATGCTCCGAGCCTGCTGAACGGATCCTTGAATGCGGGGTGGAGCGGGAGAGTTAGTGCTCGACGGCAATCAGGCGAGCGACGCGTCGCTCGAATTCGTGCATCTCGATCTTGCCCTCGGCGAACAGCGATTGCAATCGCTCCATCGGCAACTGCTTGCGCTGGGCCAGGCCGTGGCGTTCCAGGTGTGGCCGTGCCATCAGATAGAGCGGAATGCCAACCGCACTAGCCAGCACCAGGGTGACTACCGCCGCAACGAGCAGCGCCGCCGCCACGGAAAGGAATATCAGGACCGCAACCGCCAGGAGCACGTACCGAACCATGATTGAGCCTCACCTTCGTGAAAAACGTGGAACTGTATCTAAGAGTAGCGCGTTCACCTGGGCTTTGTCAGCCCTATAATATGGAACACGTGCCCACCTCCCGCTGGAGTCTCTTTGACCGCACCTGAGCAGCTCTCCTTCGCTCCACCTGGCAGTCGTAGCCAGATCGGCCGTATCCTCGATCCGCTCAACGCCCCTCAGAAAGAAGCCGTGACGCATGGCGACGGGCCGATGCTGGTGCTAGCCGGGGCGGGCAGCGGCAAAACGCGGGTGCTGACACACCGCATCGCCTATCTGATCGACGTTCAAGGCGTCAACCCCTACCACATTCTGGCCGTCACCTTCACCAACAAGGCTGCGGGCGAGATGAAGGAACGGGTCGCGGCCCTGGCCGGCACGCCGGGCGAATGGGTCACCATCGGCACCTTCCACTCCTTCTGTGTGCGCCTGCTGCGCCGTGAGTCGGAGTTCTTCCACCGGCCAAACTTCACGATCTACGACACGGACGACCAGCGGACGCTGATCAAGCAGGCCATGGAGATCGCCGGCATCACGGATAGCAAGGCCAGCCCAACCGCCATTCTGGGGGCGATCTCGGACGCCAAGAACGAACTGGTCGGGCCGGATCAGTATGTAGACAGTAACTATTTTGGTGAGATGGTGCGGCGGGTCTATCCGGTGTACCAGGACCTGCTGCGCCAGAACTCGGCGTTCGACTTTGATGATCTGATTATGGAGACGGTACGTTACCTCCAGCAGTTTCCGGAACGGCTGGAGCACTACGCTCTGCGCTATCAGCACACTCTGGTGGACGAGTATCAGGACACCAACCACGCGCAGTACGTGCTGGTGAAGCTGCTCGCCTCTCGTCATAACAACCTCTTCGTGGTGGGCGACGACGACCAGTCGGTCTACTCCTGGCGAGGCGCGGATATTCGCAACATCCTGGGGTTCGAGCGGGACTATCCGGAGGTCCGGGAGGTGAAACTGGAGCAGAACTATCGCTCCTCTCAGAACATTCTGGACGCCGCCTATGGGGTGATCTCGCAGAACGTGGGCCGCAAGCCGAAACGCCTCTGGACGGAACGCGATGCCGGGCCGCAGATCCAGCTGTTCCATGCCTATAACGAGGAAGAGGAAGCGTCCTTTGTGACCAATGAGATCACCAGGTTGGCGGGACGTGAGGGTATCGCATCCAGCGAGTGCGCGGTGATGTACCGCACTAATGCCCAGTCGCGTGCGCTGGAGGAGGCGTTTATCCGGGCCAATCTGCCGTATGTGCTGGTAGGAGGCACTCGCTTCTACCAACGGCGCGAGATTCGGGACATCGTGGCCTATCTGCGCCTGCTGCAGAATCCCAATGACGGTATTACGCTGCGCCGCGTGATCAACGTGCCGCCGCGCAAGATCGGCACGACCACGCTGAATGCGCTGCGTGCCTGGGCCGATCAGCATGGCGTGTCGCTGATGACCGCGGTGGAGCAGGCCGGCGAGATCGAGACGGTGGGCAGCGCGGCCCGGAAGGCGCTGGCCGGCTTCAGCGAGGTGATGGCCGAGTTGCGTCAGGCGGCACAGAATCTCAATGTGCTGGAGTTGCTCGATCAGGTGGTGCAGCGTATCGGCTATGAGGGGTACTTGCGCGACGGCACCGAACAGGGCGATGAGCGCTGGAGCAATATCCAGGAGTTGCGTACCGTGGCCCGCGACTATGCCGGCGAGGAGCCGATGGAGGGGCTGCGCGACTTTCTGGAGAACGTGTCGCTGCTGGGCGATGCCGACGAGATCGACGATGCTCGGCCGCGCGTGACCTTGATGACGCTCCACGCCGCCAAGGGGCTGGAGTATCGCGTGGTCTTTCTGGTGGGGATGGAGGAGAATCTTTTTCCGCACGGTCGCAGCCTGGAGGATCCCAAGCAAATGGAGGAGGAACGACGGCTGTGCTACGTCGGAATTACCCGCGCCAAGGAACGCCTCTACCTGGTACACGCGGCGCGCCGTATGTTCCATGGCAACACGCTGGTCAACCCGCCCTCACGCTTCCTGGCCGACATTCCGGAAACGCTCTGGTCGGAGTCGGGCGTGTCACCGCGCAGCTATCTGCGCCGCGAGTACACCACGCCACCCAGCGCCGGCCGGATCGATATCTGGGCTACCGCCGAGGAAAAACCGGCAGCAGCGCTCTCCCAGGCATTCCAGCCGGGCGACCGGGTACGGCACAAGCACTTTGGTACCGGCGTCATTCTGGCCAGCACCATGACGGCGGACGATGAAGAGGTTTCGGTGCAGTTTTCCTCGGCCGGCGGGATGGTGACCAAGAAGCTGCTGGTTAGTTTTGCCCGGCTGGAGGCAGTGGAGTGAGATGACGATGGAGCAGACAGCAACACTACGAGACACGATTGTGATGGTGGCGGAGTTTCCCGCGGCGCCGCCCGGAACGCTGTTCGCATACTGGACTGAGCCGGACTTACTGCGACGCTGGTGGCCGCCGGAGGCGGAGGTCGACCAGATGGTGGGTGGTCAGTATCATTTCAACTGGCCGAAGATGGGTTGGCACTTGCGCGGGACATACGCCGCCTTTGAGCCCGCCCACCGGCTGGCCTTTGACTGGAACTGGGATCACGACGACCTGCCGCCTAGCCAGGTCGATCTGCTGTTCGAGCCGTCGTCACTGGGCGGCACCCGGTTGACGCTGACGCATGGCGTCTACGGCGACTCGGCGAGCGAGCAAGAGGATCGTCAGGGCCATATCGACGGCTGGACCACCTTCCTGCCACAGTTGCAGACGGCCCCCGCACAGCACGACGACCTGTAAGGAGCCGGCATGACAGACCGATTCGGCGGCTCGACCCGGAGATCGATTATCGGCGGCAATTGGAAGATGCATACCACGCTGGCCGGCGCGGCCGATCTGGCCGCCGATCTGGTGCGGCGGCTGGGGGAAACCATGGCGGTCGAGGTGGTGCTCTGTCCGCCGTTCCCCAATCTGGAGACGGTGCGGCGAGTGATCGAGGCCAGCACGCTGCAATTGGGAGCGCAGGACGTGTTCTGGCAGGATGCCGGCGCTTTCACGGGCGAGGTGTCGGCGCCCATGCTTCAGGCGGTGGGATGCGACTGGGTGATCGTCGGCCACTCTGAGCGGCGGCGTCTGCTGGGCGAGAGCAGTGAGATGGTAAACCGCAAGGTGCGCGCGGCGCTGCATCACGGCTTGCGCGTCATTCTGGCCATCGGCGAAAGCGGCGACGAACGGCATGCCGGCCAGACTGAGCAAGTGCTGCAGTCGCAGCTCCGCGAGTCGCTGATCGAGGTGCGACCCGAGAAGGCGGACGACCTGGTGATCGCCTACGAGCCGGTGTGGGCCATCGGCACCGGCGAGACCGCCACCCCCGACCAGGCGCGCCAGGCGCACGCCTTTGTCCGCCAGGTGCTGTCCGACCTGTACAGCGACGAGATCGCCCAGGCGATTCGCATTCAGTACGGTGGCAGCGTCACAGCGGCCAATGCCGCCGAACTGCTGGCCCAGCCCGGCATCGACGGCGCTCTGGTCGGCGGCGCCAGCCTCAAGCCGGACGATTTCGTGGCGATTGTGCAGGCGGCAGAATTGGCTTTGTGAAAAGCGCGAGAACTTCGGATGATATGTGCTGTAGAGAACGAGCGAAGGAGATAGTGTAATGCACGAGGATCATGGAGCGTCGCGTAGCCCGAAACATGGTGGCCCAGCGATGGCTGCTCCGATCTTGCGGTTTGATCTGCAGGCGGAGTTGGAGCAGTTGCGGCAGCAACCGGCCTACCAGAATGGCGGCCCCAGCGGCATGACGCTGGTCAAGGAGCCGGACCTGCGGATCATGCTCATGGCGCTCAAGGCTGGCGCGCGCCTGCCGGAGCATCACGCTTCGGGACCGATTTCCATTCAGGCGATTGAAGGTCGGCTGCGGGTGCGCGTCGCCGGCCAGACGAGTGAACTCATTGCCGGACAACTCCTGGCGGCTGAGGCGAGCATTCCCCACGACGTTGAGGCGATTGAGGACAGCGCCTTCCTGCTGACGATCGGACGAACCACATATGCAGAGGTGTCCGACCAACACGAGCCGAAAGCATGATAACGGGTTCCCCCGAGCGGTCAATGTGCGGACGGCTTGCGACAAAAGGAGAGCCTTGTTTGCCACTGAGCCACGAGGGCGTAGCGCTGTAGTGCGTCGGCCGCGGGCAGTTCCTGTGGAGCGTTCTGTTTGTCGCAGCCCTGGCTGATCGTGGTAGGCCCTGGACGGGTTCAAGGAATCCGATTCCTGGGCCGGACCAATATCCCCAACACCGATTACGACATGGAGCTGAACCAATTGGCGCCGAACGGGATTCCAGATCGCAAGCCGGGCGACATACTGACTGCTGTCGGCGGACTTTAACAGCACCAACAGCCCCTTCACCGTGAAGGCCTGGGTCGCCAAGACGCCCGCGCAAGACTCGGACGTTACGCCCTGCGGTTCGCAGGTGGCCAACTATGACTTTGGCCGACCTGACTTCACAACAGCGCGCCACGCCGGCTCCCACCGCCTGAACGCTCAGCCGATCCCGGTCCATCAGGCGCACGCCTATACCTACCGCGCACACTGGACGGGTCACGGGCCGTACACCCTGCGGGTCCTGATGATCAACGGCACGCAGCGCTCCATCTCCGCATAACATCATTCCCCAACCAGGCATGCCGGCTTCGACCGGCCATGTCTGGGGGACGCAAGCATCAATCAAGGTGAGCCGGGCAGCATCCGCAGACGGAAGCTGCCCGGCTCGATATTGTGCTATCTGACGGGCGCGGTGTGTCATTGACATGTTATACTCAAGGGTGATACAAGAGACCTTCCGTCCAGCGCCGGTCGAGCCGGCGTTTTCTGCATTGTTTGGCTTCGACTTTGACGCATTTCAGATCGAAGCCATGGCCCATATCCGCTCGGATCGCTCGGTGATGGTTGCCGCCCCGACCAGCTCGGGGAAAACGCTGGTGGCGGAGTATGCCCTGTGGCGCGCCATGGAGCAGGGTTCGCGTGCAATTTACACCACCCCCATCAAGGCGCTGTCCAATCAGAAGCGGCGTGATCTGGAGGAGCTATTCCCCGGCCAGATAGGATTGCTGACCGGCGACCGCAGTGAGCGTCCGGACGCGCCAATCGTGGTGATGACCACCGAGGTGTTGCGCAACATGCTGGTGGAGGATCCGGATGCGCTGCACTGGGTCACCTGTGTGGTGTTCGATGAGGTCCATTATCTGGCCGATCCGGAGCGTGGCACCGTCTGGGAGGAAGCGATTATCGCCTGCCCCCAGCACGTGCAGTTGGTGTGCCTCTCGGCGACTATCGCCAACGCGGACGAGATCGTGGACTGGATCTCCCACACCCATCGGGAGATTTCGCTGGTGCGCCACGACGAGCGGCCGGTGCCACTGGAACATCTGTATTTCACGCAGAACGCGCTGCATGTGGTGCGGGGCGGTGATGGCAGGCGCCGTGCCATGTTCCCGCGGGAGGGGCGGCTGCCCTCGCCGCATCCAGGGGATGTGTTGCGGGCTATGAGTCGCGCCAATCTCCTGCCGGCCATCTGGTTCGCCTTTTCGCGAGCCAACGTGGAGTGGTCGGCGGAGGCCTGCGCCAAAGCTGCCCCGCCGCTCAATCAAGCGCAGCAGGCGGCGATCGAGGCGGGTATTGCCTGGACCCTCGACACTCTCCCGGCGGAAGATCGTGGGCTGCCGCAGCTCTCCTTGCTGGTGAGCCTGCTACGCCAGGGGGTGGGCTTTCACCATGCCGGTCTGCTGCCGCCGCTCAAGGAACTGGTGGAGCGGCTGTTTACGGAAGGGCTGCTTTCGGTGGTCTGTGCCACCGACACGCTGGCCATCGGCATCAATATGCCGGCTCGCACGGTGGTGATCAGCAGTCTGTCGCGGCCCTTTGGTGGTCTGCTGACCCCCAACGACTTCAGTCAATTGACTGGTCGAGCAGGGAGGCGCGGGATCGACCAGCGGGGCACGGTGGTGATACTCCCGGCCAAGTTCTATGCCTTTGAGGACGCCTATCAGCAGGTCTGCGGTCCCCTGCAGCCGGTGATGAGCGCCTTCCGGCTGCGCTACAGCACGCTGCTCTCGGCGATGGAGGGCGAGGATGGCCGGCTCGACCACCTGGTTCGTTCCAGTCTGCGGCAGTTTCAGATGCGCGGCCGGGCGCGGCTGGCGGAGATCGAGCTGGCCGAGCTACGGCGGCACGCGAAGGTGGCCGGCGACGATGATCAGCAACTGCTGGGCGAATATCTGGCCTTGCAGGCCGATCTTTCGGCGGCCGAGAAGGAGCAGAAGCGAGCCAGGAGCGCACGCGGCAAAACCCCGAAAAACAGGCACGTGATCGAGCGCCACGTGCGAGCGCGGGAGGAGCGTGAGCGCCTGACGCACCTGGTCCGCACGCACCCGTCGCACGGTGAGGCGATGGCTGCTGAGCGCCACGAGCCGGATCGGCTGGCGCTGCTGCGCGGCATCAATCGGCTGGAGCGGATTATCCGCGAGGCCCAGCAGGAGTGTGACAAGGAAGCGTCGGACACCGCGGCCGCGGTGCGCGCCGTGCTCCGCCGGTTAGGCTACATCGGGAAACACGGGCTGGCACGAAAAGCCTGGGGGCTACGAGAAGTGGTGGCATCCTCGGGTATCGTGCTGATCGAGCTGTACCAGGCGGGCGCCTTTCATCGGCTAGCCCCAGCCGAGCTAGCCGAGGTGATGAGCTGGTTTGCCTGCGACGCCAACCGGCGACGCGAGAACGACTATCGGTTGCCACGAGATCTTTCACGGGTCCGGCGGCAAGCGATCGAGACCTTTCGCTCTATCGCCGGGCTGGAGCAGGCACACGGTATCGAACTGGCGCAGGGACCCAGTGGCTGGTTCTTTGGCGTGGCGCTGGACTGGTGTCGCGGCGCCTCCATCGAGGACATCACGGGCCACGTCCAACTGGGCGAGGGGGACGTGGTGAGTCTGCTCAACAAGACCATCGACCTGCTGGATCAGTTCGAGCAGGCGCTGGCGCGTTTCGGCGACAGCGATCTGCAGACGCGCTGCGCGGAAGCACGTGGCATGCTTTTACACGGTCTGGTCGCGATGGTGCGCTCCGGCGATCGGGTACGCGTGCCTGTGATCGAACTTCCAAGAGCCTTCTAATGGTTGGTTGGCTTCACCGTTACCCGGTAACGCCAATGCTGACCGGTACGGCCGACGACCTCAAGCTGAATCAAGCGGTAGGCGCCGGGGACCCGGACGACATAGGTATGATGTAAGCCGCGAGCTGGGATCAACGTCCGGTTGAGCGGCCTGGCGTGGCCGGCGCCGAAGAGATTGAAGCCCAGTACGCTCATAGCCGGAGATCGCCAGCGGACCACGGTCGTTTTGCCTGCTCGGTGCGCCGTGATCCAGGTCAGACGTGACGCCGTTGGTCCTCCTCCCGAGCTTCCGGCGGTCAGAGTGAACTGATCGCTGTAGGTGGAAGTAGGCGTGGTGCCGATGAAGTGCGCGCTGATGCTGGTGGGCGAAACGACGTACTTCATGAAGCCATACCGTTGCTGGTATCCAGTGCCCATCCAGGTCGCGAAGTAGGCATTATCGCCGCGCCAGGTATAAATCTGTCCATCCTGGGCGATATCGGACGTTCCTCCCAGGCCATCGACCACAAAAACCGTGCCGGCGCCCTTGACGTAGCTCCCGGTAGACCCGTCGTTGACCACGCAGTTCAAGTTCGCTGAGCCGACTTTGGTAGTGGTGGAATTGTACGAGTCGGAGGGGACATTGGGGCAGGTGGTGCTGTTGATCGCCAGCTGCTTGCTGCGGAAGTAGGCATGATCGTGGCCTTGAAGCACCAGGTCCACCTTCTTGCGGATCAGCAGATTGTTAATGTCCTCACCGATCTGGCATTGACTCACACCGGTGGTGAGGCAAACCTCATGCATACCCACAATCACCCAGGGGATGCCGGCGGCCCGACCCGCGTCAATGGTGCTGGACACCCAGTTGTAGTTCGCCGTGCCGGCCGAATAATCCTGGAAGCCGCCGGTCGCAAAATTGAGAGCGGGATCGATCATGATGAACCGTACCAACGGCTTGGCGGCTGGGTAGTCGTAATAGAAACGCTTGGCGTAGGTGCCCTGTATGTTCCCGAAGCGATCGGGCAGACAGGGCGTGAAGTTGTCGATCAAGCCGCTATAGGTCGATCCGTCGCTCTCGTGGTTGCCCGACAGCAGCTCGAACGGATACGTGTTCCCGAAGAAGCTATGAATGTACGTACACCAACCGGCCTCGGACTTCTCGCCGTAGCTGAAATCCCCCAGGGCCTGCACAAAGTCGAGATTGGAGTGCGCCATGACACCGAAAGTAGCGGTCGAATTGCTGTTGGCGCCGAAGTCTCCCGCCGCCCCAAAGGAAAAATCACCGGGCGGAAGGGGTGTGCTGGTTGAGGTTGGTGTAGCAGTCACGGTTGGCGTCGGTACGACTGTGTTGGTTGGGGTAAGGGTAGCAGTCAAGGTAGGCGTCGCGGTGAGGACGGGTGTCAACGTCACGGTTGGCGTCGGTACGACCGTGTTGGTCGTGGTAGCAGTCACGGTTGGCGTCGGTACGACCGTGACTGTTTGAGTCCCGGTCAGTGTCGAGGTTGCCGTCGGTGTTCCTGTTGCGGTGGGCGTGTCCGTCAGCGTTGCGGTTGGCGTGGCTGTTTGTGTTGGTGTTGGCGTTGCAGTTGAACCCTTAAGGCTAGGCACCGACGTGCTCGAGCTGGAAACGTCGCTCGTCTGCCAGGGAAGCGGCGTGTTGGTGACGTCCTGCGGGAGGGCGCCGGCCGGCAGAGCACGGGTTGGGCTGGAAGGCCCGGCCGACACTCCGCGGGAACCAACAGAGAGCAGCACAGCGGTGCAGACCACCAGTACCACAACGTATTTCTTGGTCACTCATTTCCTCGGTTCGTGGACCCCGTCGACTACATTTTGGAGGGTCGCAGTTAGTGTACCTCAAAATTGACGCTTTGTCTAGGGGGTAAACGGGGTTGGGTGTCCCACAGGTTTTCGGAGCCGGCGCTTCTTGCCGCCGAGTTGTGGCAGTTGAACGGTATCGCGCCCCAGATGTTGTGGTTGGACTCGCATTCAGCCTGACGATTGCGAATCGTCGGAGCAATCCCGAAAACTTATGGGACACCCAACGGGGTTTCCACTGAAAGAAATGAGCGCCCGGCGTCGCGTACTGCACGCGGCGCCGGGCGAGGAGTGGAGAATGCGGACGGACTTAGCCGATCATGCCGGCGAGGACTTCCACGCCCTTGCCGGGATGCTTGGCGGCCGGGGATCCTTCGGCATACACGTACAAGTCCTGGATCTTGCTCATCATGACCACACCCGAGGTGCCTGCCATGGCGCCGTGTGCGGTGAGGGCGCCGACCCGGTCGGTCATGGCGCCATCAGAGGCGAAGAGGACATAGACGCGCTTACCGAACGTGCTCGCCCTGGGCAGGTTGTCGGTGGTGAGCGTCACCTTGATATCGTGCCCCGAGATTTGCTTCAGCTTGGCGCTGGCCATCACGTGCATAAAGGAAGCCCTCCCTTTGTACGGCGTGACCACGTGCAAGACCGCGTGATTGGGGGCGGCAACGGGGGCAGCGTGGGCGGCGCCGAGGGGTATGACGGCGGCAAGGGCGGCGAGGGCGAGCGTGCGGTTCAATCGTTTCATCAGGTTCTCCTCAGTGGATTGTTTTGTCTTCTCTTTCCATTCTGCCCAGCCGACCTTACCGCCGCGGGACGTATCTTATGGAAGCATTACTGGTGAATTACGGAGTGCGAGATGACGCTCGGGGTTTGGTACGCGATCCTGTACGGGGCGCATGGAGGCTGCGTGTCACCGTAGCACTGCTGCTACCTGATCAGTCGTCGGTCTGCGGTTACAGGCGCCCGTGTTCGTCGTCTAACCCCACAGTTCGCTTCAGTTGAGGGGCAAGATGGCGCACAAGTGCTCCGCTATACGCGCCAAGCAGGGCGGGAATGAGTGGCGCCGGTAGGGGTAGATCGACATCTCGCTGAGGGAGAGAGTCCGCGGGTACGCCGTGTCCAATCAGCATCGCCAGAGGGATCCCCAGCCCGACGATCAATGCCCAACGCCAGGCGCCAGTTGGACGCACCGTTCCGCATACAAAGCACGCGGCGACCAGTAGTAGGATTACCAGACGATCGGCATCCGCCCGAAGATGAATATACCCGGTGAATCCGGACATCAGCACTGTGCCAAGATACAGGTAGCGCTGCAGCGGGTCATCATATGCACGCAGTACCATGATTCGCTCCGCGCCCGCGGAGTAGACGAGATCACCAAGCGTACGGAGCCATAGTTGGGCGACCCGACGTGCGCCGGCCTGCTGTGCCGCATGGCGGCACGCGGTGTGAAACACCTGGACCATCTGCCGCCCATACTCGCGACGAAATGACGGGGGATAGGCGATCAACAGCGTTTCATAGAGTCGGGGCGATACAAAGAGCAACCATCTGCGAAAGATTGAGCCGTTCATTCTGCTGGTACAGGCACTGTGCGTCCTTCCCCCTGCAACAGACGTCTGGTTCGAGCGATCCTCACCACCTGTTCGAGACGCTGCGCTTCGTGCCGGGCTGCTTGCTGGCCCCGCTCGGTAATTCGATAATACCTGCGCCGCTCGTCGTCGAGCACCGGATCCGGCCGTTCCTCGGACTCTGCGATCAAGCCGGCGGAAACAAGCTGCTTGATCGACCGGTAGAGCGTACCCGGTCCCAGGCGCATTCCTCCGTCCGTCTGTGCGGCAACTTCCTGCATGATGCCGTAGCCGTGGCACTCGTGCGCGGTGAGCACCAGCAAGATGTGGAACATAGCTGGGGTGAACTGTGCAAAGGGATCATCGGATTGGGATTTACGCATCACAAATGTCTTCCTCACTCCCTGGTCGGTATAACCACTATGGATATAATAGCGGGAATCACCTATCCACGTACGCAGTTCGGAGCTTTCGCCATGCCTCCATCGCCCGCGCCCAGACGTACCCGCACCGAGCAGCAGAGACGATACGACCGCCAGGCTGGCCTCGTGCCTCTGGCCCAGCAGACAGCGCGCTCCGATCACGCTATCCCTGCGATTGCTATCCTACCACTCCGACTGTTTCTGGGCATCACATTCGCGTATGCGGCTATCCAGAAGATCAACGATCCCGGATTTTTGCACGCCGGATCGCCCACCTATATTGGGGCCCAGATGCTGGCCTTCAGTCGCGGCTCACCGATCAAGGTGCTTCTGCACCACCTCATGGCGTATGCCGGCGCCGTTGGCGTCCTCACCGTGGCGACCGAAGGAAGTATCGGACTGCTGATTCTGCTGGGCTTGTTCACTCGTCCGGCGGCGCTGGTGGGTTTAGCCCTGAGCTTCGGGTTCTTCCTCTCAGCGAGCTGGCAGACGTATCCATACTTTTTCGGCTCAGATATCGTCTTTATGGTGTGCTGGCTTACCCTGGCGATCACCGGCCCTGGCGTCTATGCCCTGGATGCCCTGCTAGAAGCGCCGCTGCATCGAGCAGTGGTGGCGCGTCGGGTCGGGCCAATGCAAGGTCTCCTGTTCTCTCTGCTGACGGGATGGCACGACCCGACGCGCCGACTCGATCCCTCGGTGGATGACGAGCGCGTGCTCAGTCCGGAACCGACCGGAGCCGTACCGAGCCGGCGCCTGCTCACGCGAGGCGAAGCGCTGGTTGGGTCGGTCGTCACGCTTGGACTGATTGTCCTGGGTCTTCACCCTCGGGTGACAGCGACGAGTCAGTTGCCGGCGAATGCGCTGCCGAAGGCACAGCCCACCGGTGTTCCGCCAACGCCCGCCGCGGGCGCCACTGCGGTCCCGACTGCGGGCAGTAATCCAGCCATTCCAGCGGGCACCAGGAAGATCGGGAATATCAGTCAGGTGCCGGTGAACACGGCGGGAACGGTCACCGACCCAAAGACCGGGGATCCGGCCATCATTGTTCACACCTCAGGCTCGACCTTCTTTGCCTATGATGCGGTTTGCACGCACGCCGGTTGCACGGTGCAGTACGATCCGCAGCAGCGCCTGCTGGTCTGCCCCTGCCACGGCGGAACCTTCGACCCAGCGCATGGCGCCCAGGTGGTGGCCGGCCCGCCCCCCCGCCCACTAGCTCCAATCGACATGAAAATCGACCCGGCCGGCGATATTTTTATCGTGTGATCG
>JAABUH010000299.1_pt1 | contig 76614 bp, 78 predicted proteins | sample 5559121 | NCBI WGS metagenome assembly JAABUH01 (sample SAMN10711871, study PRJNA513364) | rock metagenome | isolation source: Antarctica rocks | place: Antarctica: Victoria Land, Battleship Promontory nord | collected 2015-12-28
CCCCCCAAAACGACCACCTTCCCATTCTTATGCAAATCAAAAATTCACTAACACGTATCCCCCCCAACAGCATGAACACCCTCGCCGTCCTCGCCCTCACAATCTTCCACCCGGGCTACTGCTTCCCGCAAATGCAAATGCGCAACAAACACCTCGTCACGGACGGCAACTTTGCAAAGTCCAAGATCGAATTGGACTACGAGTCCAACACCGCCTCGCCAGGGTATGACGAGGCGGTGCCGGAGAAGCAGCGCAGGGGGATTTTCCGCCGATGAGACTCCTCATCCGATCAGCGTCTCTGCTCTGGCTAGACTGGAAGGATACCCTACTGTAAAACCTGCAGCTCTGTTTTGTTTGGCGGTTCGTTGACGGATGCGAGGGTTTTTTATATTTTGCATATAATGGGAGGGTTAGATGGAGCATGGGATATGTAGATGGTCTAGGCTGCGATAGAAATCTCTTCGGTTGAGTACCTGAGCGACAGACTCTCTGACGCGCGGTGCCATGCAATTATGTGCCATACCCGTGAACACATGGTCCCAAAGCCTCGAGTCTTGGCGCCCTTGCTACATTTCGCCACAGTTCGGTCCTAGTTTCGCAAGGCATAAATCGTAACTCCAGAACCAAGACCTGCCCTTCTCGCTCCCTCTTCCCCACAAACCATACCCATTCCCCTCGCTCTCCCACACATTCCACAAACTCCCAAAAATCCCACCTCCGCATCCCTCACCCCCCCCACTCTCACTCCTCGCTCCCCCACCATCCCTCCTCGCTCCTCGCAGTCTCAAACCCCAGAACCCCAAACACAAACGCCCAATCTCCATCCCGCCTAACGCTCTTCTCCACAAAACAAAACCCGCACCCTATCCACATGCGATACCGCTCAGCTCTCTTGCTTTCGAGCATCCTATCATGGCAAAGACTGCGAGGCACGCCTTTGCTTTGGGGTGACATCGAGTCTGTCCTTGGCCCCGGGGGGGCTTGTCGCTGAGGCAGTCTGCGTGCGATAAGTCAAGTCGGTTTGGTTGCCGGATTCCTCGGCTTTCGGCTCAATTGGGTTCTTGGTGACCTTTTCTTTCTTTGGAGGCCTCTGCGATGACGAGGTCGCTACTATGCCGTTGGACATGCGGCTCCGAGGGTCCGATGGGCGGGGAAACGTTGGGGGCTTGGGTGTTGGTTGTTTGGCTACGGACGCTGGGTGCGCAGGCGTTGGTGGAAGGTTGGTTTGTTTGAGCCGGGGAGGGTTGGGCTCGTTGGTTATGATACCCACTGCTGGCTCGCTGCTTTGAGATCCTCTGTTTTTGGATAGCATAATACTGATCATGTCGTTGACGTACGGCTTGTCACGCTTCCACTGGCATGGAGATTGCGTGGATCGCTCGAGTTCCAATCGCCTTGTCGATTTTTCAATACACGCGCATTTGCTGATTGGAGAAGCAGCTCTCGGCTCACATACAGGTGAATGCAATGGGTCTCGGTGCTAGCAGTGGCGTCGCTGGCGCTATGGCGTTGCCGTTTTTGATCAGGCCTGTAGCTCAGGCGAATGGAGTGACTATGAAGCATCCTGTGATACTGGCTCTGTTGGGACCTGTGTATGTCCTTGTGGTTGATAATACCTCTCAACAGACCTCAGTCGGTTCTACGTCCTGCAGAACCACCTGTGTCTGCTTGAGTGGAGTATGTATGCAGGTGAATTACTTCCTGCGGTAAAGCGTGTCCGCAATTAGTCTCCACCACGCCGCCCTTCACTTTCTGCTGCTCTCCCATCGGTTGATGACAGCCGTACCAGCCTTGAATGCTCTCTCACCGTCTATGTGAATACGCCTCCGTATCCAGCTTTCTTCGTAACTTTTCCAGTACATTCATGCTTATTGGACCTCAACCAGGCTCCTAGGAGTAAGGCGGTGCCACTGTCGATCATAGCACCTGGCCTATTAAGGGACTCATGGCCTCGTCTTTTCTTTTCACCCTTGATCACTTCTCCCTTCTTCGCCCTTGGTCTCTCTCTCCGATCCCTGGCTTCCTCCTTCGTTCCGTCCTTTTCTCCCTCCATAAACTTTGCACCATTAATTTTCTATCATGAGCGTCTTTTCGTTCCGGAACGCATACCTTAACACATATAAAATATCCAGTAGTTGAAAGCGACGAAAAATAGGCGGATTTCAATATCGGTTTCAAGGCTTTTAATACGGACCTCTCAAGCTAAAAGCTGGAGTCGAACAAATCAGGGCCGGAAAATATACAAGGATATTTAACAGATTTTTCTGACACCCTGCCATCTATTGCAACCGTGGAACCGAGCGGTCGATCAAGTACCCCCTTCCTCCATGCTTAATTCCATAGCTTTCGATCAAGCCTTGGAAGACATCCGCGCCATAGACTGCTTTTAAGCAAACAGAGCCTCAAAACCGTTCTTGATCCATTGCAGTCGGATATGATCAAGATCTCCTTCAGCCAATGCACAAGCAATATCATAAAGGTGGCGGTCGTCGTCGTCTGGTAGCTCGGTGAGAGATCCATCAGAATCATGGCAAATTATCTCATTATATATTTTCTCCACAATTTCAACCGTGCAGATTGGCTCGTCGGCCGCGTTCTTCAAACTCTCAATGATGATCGAGTTGCGTGTTAGCTTACTCCCATCTTCAGTCGTACAGTACGCCTCCATGAACTCCAGGTACATAGACCGGTAAACAGCAAGCTCCTTTGGTGAGTTCTCGTGATATCCGACATATCCGTCCACATCGGGCTCACTACGGTAGTCATACTTCGCGGGATCCCAATCGCGCGTCAGCCAGCCAGGATATCGCTCATTCCCGATGTAGCGTGGCACTATTGCAACGCCATCCCAATCAATGAGTCCACGAAGTTTCCCATCGCTTGAGACCAGAACGTTTTGGCTATCGTAATCGGGATGTGACAGGACGAAGTCGGATTTATCGGCGCCCGCAGTGCTAGGTATCCAGTCGACAAAGAGCCGCAGAAGCTTATGTATGCCTTGATCGAAAGGGTCGGTTGGAGGGTCACGACGATCTAGCATACAGAGAAGGAAGGATTTTGGGTCGGAGAAAGGTCCGACTTCACAGTGGATTGCAGATTCGTAAGGATCATCGGTTTCTGGCCGGTTCCACATAGCTGATATATCATTTTGCTTCAAGGGGCCGACGCCAGCTGGCTTGCCGTTCTTATCGAAGAGAGGTGCGCCGCCTTCCGAGTACACAAATTTGTTCAGCTGTACCATTACGCGAGCAAGATCCTTCAAGGTTTTTGTTCGATGCTGCTCCAAGGATGCCTTCGACGCCATGTTGTCGAACCAACATTCGCTCAACGAGATTCCGACTATAAATTCCATCAAGATGAAGGGGCAATTGATAGCGTTGTCGAGTGAACTGTTGAATGAATAAACCTCCGGGACGGGAACGGTCGTTTCGCTTTTCAAAAGTCGCATAGTCAGTGCCTCAGATGTCAAGGCTCGGGCAGCGACTTCGGTGAACCGATCGCGATAACCCGTTGCCGGAACTTTAAGCACCCATTGGAGCCCGTCGGAAAATTTAAGGACGAAAACAATATGGTATGACCCGAAAAGCGGTGGAGAAAGAATGGTGCAGTTTGCGGAATTGGTGGTGAAAGCGACTCCATCAGGAGCACTCAGATTTAGAGATTTCCAGTGGTCTTTGCGAACGGATAAGGCATAGGTAGGCAGAAGATCGAAACGAATATTGGAGACAACGGGCTTGAACATATTCGCATTGTCGTCGTCCTCATCCTCTGGAAGGAAAGTTTGCAAAACAGACATGGTATCCATTGTCTGACTGTTGTTCCATAGGCTCATAAAGCTAGTGAACGGAGCCCCTTTTGATTATGTGTCAAATCTAGGAGTGTAGAAGCTATGAGAGAAGTATCCAGGGTCTGATGAACTGATGGAGCGGAGTATTTAAGTGGTTAGACCTAAGCTATAGACTGAAAGCCCTAAGCTAGGGTCTTGATTGCTCTAAAATGAGCGCTTGGTAGGCTCATAAACTTCAGCATTAAAGCCTGCTAAATCTAGCTTGCGTCGTATTTAATTTGTATATATACTCTCCGATGCAAATGGAAGGACAAAAACTTAAGAAAAGAACGAGAAGATCCTGGACAAGCGCCGTCTAAGCGCTAAGTTAGACGCTAGGTCCCCAATCCTAGACGCTGCTAAGACCGTCCAATAGCTGACCGAAGAGATCACACAAAAGACGTACAATGTACAATCTTTGCTCTAAGCGGCAGATCAAACACGTCTGCTATCTTAGTACCAGATTCTCATTGGACATCCTATGGTATTTAGGGGGCTATATTCAGCGGCTGCGATTGCTTTGTTGAAATCATTCTACTACCGAAGGTTTGAAAATTTTATGTCCAATCAATAACCGCCTGGTTACCAAAAGAGGCGGATATCTTACGCGTCACGATCCCAAATCTCTGTTGGAAATATCTATCAGCCCTTCAACTTAGCAAGAATACTTTGCTTTCTACCGAAATCCTTCACCCCACATCTTCTGATAATAGGTCTACTACATATGAATATACATAGTTGATGCACTAATATATCAATGTCCCGGGAGTGTTTCAGTGGGTTTGCAGAGCTCAATCTCCAAGGACTTTGATTTGCTTTCTGGTGGAATCCCTTCAGCGCTCAAGAGTTTGACACTATTGCGTAAGACCGGTAGCCGTTGGGTCAAGGAAGAAAGATGAAATCTATAACGGATATGGGGTTTCTCTGCTAAAAGCAATTGCAATCAATTCCCTACACATACGCATACACACACACATATATATACCTGTCCATATACTTGAGCATTCGGTACTTTCGTCTCAAAAGTGCATTTTTAAGAGCAAACATCTCAATTCACCTCTCGAGTCCAAATGGGTCATCACTGGTATGATTTCCTTTTCACAGATTGGAATGTATGATCAAGATCCTATGCTGACAATGTCAATCAGTGGTGCATGTGGAAAAACATTTACCAACACTTGCGCGAAAAAAGGGCACATGGTGCAGTGCCCTTAACACCCTGACAAGTGGAGCTTGCCCGGACACGAATGTGTCTCATGCCGTAATGTTCGCAGGGCCGCTGAGAGGGCCGCTGAGAGAGCCGCTGAGAGAGCCGCGAAGAGCAAGAAAGTCAAGAAGTAGGCAATTCTGGCATGCTCATGTGGAGCGCACTAGCCCGGCATCGGTGAGTCACGGTCTCGATAGGGCAAAACCTTCCAACGCTAATAAAGACCTTCAGCAAAGGAATGAGTCGTGTTTTAATTTTTTGCTTAGCGATGAGTCTTTGATGGCATGACTTTTTTCTACGCGCAGTCCCTCGTTTATGTATAATTAGACAGCCCAGGATTGGTATTGTGGGCAAGCAGGTTTACCTTAGTGCGGGCCTTTGAAGCGCTCTACATTCGGTCATCCCGGCATTCCTCTTGTTTTTCGGCATTCTGTGAGAGTTTCGCTACCCGAGAACGATTTTTCGAATGAACATGTAGATCTCAGATCTTGCATGTTACCATATCTTCTGTTGCTGACCCTCTATCACGAGCGATGTTTAAGATTAGGTAATAACCTGTTGATTTCAGTTCTCACTTTGGATTCTTTAGTCAAAATCGGGCAACAACAGAGCCCTTCTACGCACTCTCAGTATCAGAGGTTGGACTTTGTAAGCAGTACTGGCCAGGAAGTTAATTTGGCAATCCCAAATTATCGAGCACTTCAGCTCTCGCTACTGTTCGGTTCGGGGCATCGCTCAAGAAATAGCCGGCCAAGCCGATTTAAAAGAACAGAGGAAGGGCTGACTTCGATTGCTCACCTGTCGAGGGTCGAAGACTTATGAAAGACCACCTGTCACGCGAACCTAGCCATCAGATAAGTTGCCAGAACGTCAAATATGTCAACGGAATTGAATTGGATAATGCATAGCAAGAAGGCCTAGAAATTCCCCGATATTATACAGAGGAACGCGGTATCTATGCGTCGTACCAATGTACAAACCCAACTTCTTCCTTGCCCATATCTCTCTGATATTTCATCATCCTATTTGCCAGCCTCGAAAGCCTGCAGTGTATCTCTACTCTCGGCAATACAGACGGGACGCAGCCGGGCCAAATCCATTGTGATGATGGTTAGAAAACATGAAATCATATAACGATGGTTCATGAGCGAAGTCAATAGAAGAACGTGCTTGCGATGGTCGCTGTTATCAACGACTAAGCAGGACGAAGCTCGGCTGGTTCGACCTTCAGATATTTTAATCGTCATTGTAAGGAGCGAGTAGGCAGCTAGACGAATAGTAACCCTGGGCGGATGCTTGAGAGTTAAGTGTGAGTTTGTAGGGTGTCTAGGGTACATGAACGGTTCTTTCTTTGGGTATGTATGACAGCGAGTAAATACCAATGCTGCTAAGGAACCATTTTGTCTGAAGGAAGTTTCATATGCAGTGGGAATCTAATTAGCTGGATGAAAGAATGCGATGTTTTCGCGTGACTATGATGTTTCAGAAACTATGTAGTGGTGCCGGGTGGGCGATTTTCCTTGGTGCTCTACTGCGTGATTCTTGGCCATTGCAGGCGTGAGAGGGATATCGCTCGGAGTAAATCATCTTCGCTCATGCTTTTCTCGCAGGAGAAAGATCAAGGATAATCGAGTGCTCTATATTAATTGTGTCATTGAAATTAAAACTATCTTAAGCTGCATTGATGCGTCGTCTTTCCCAGTCATCAGTATCAGTGACGATTTATTTCTGAAGAAATGGGAATAGAAAGGAGCTCGAAGAAGTTTACAGAGAGGTCTTTGTTTCCTTCGCAGTCGAGTCGAGGGCGAAGTCGACGGCTTGGTATGCCTTCATATTTGTGGGGCTTCTCTATGTGCCGTTAGGCAGATTGTCGTATGGCTGTATAGGAGGCTGCTGAGCATGCGATCGATTCACTGGGTCCTTGATCTCGGCGGTATGGGGGAGGAAAGACGCGGACTCTCCTCTGGGTTTGACCGTTGAGAATGCTGGGGGGTAGAAAGACTTTGTCCATCTTCTGGGTTTGCTGGTTGGGGATCTTGGTTGGTGTGAGATTGCAATGACTGATCCTGGGCGCAAGCAATTGCATTTTCCTCGTCCATTGAATTTGCATTATTCATAATCGACGCGTGCTCTCTCCCATCTACAAGCTCCTTTGTAGTATTAAGTATTGCACTTCTGCAGGGTCCGGATGCTTAGGCCCAAGCCCAGGCCAAAGAGCTGCTTAGAATCGATGAGAAGAGACCAAAAGCTGCGTAGTATAGCGCCCATGCTTGATGCCGCAAGCTACCACAAATTAGCATGATCATGAAACGAGTCATCCCTATACATACCGTCCACAGCGCCAGGACATGTAAGAAGCCTTTACGAGATCTGAAGACCTCGGAAGGCTTGTCTAGGTTGTAGGATCTTTATGTCGATTCTTCTCAACCTGAGAGGGGGAAATGGTAGTGCTTTAGCCAACAAAGGCATACTGTCCACAGTATGTTTCGTTGCATTAACTTGTCTCCACTCTATGTGGTCCGCCGTTTTTATCGCGCCGAACATAATATACAGTATGCACAATGTCGGAGGCAGCCGGTCATCATCTGGGATTCCGAAAACAGTGGACGCATGGCCTTGGTACCGTAGCCCGCATTTCTGCAGCGTTGTCGGGCCCAGCCCAAGCTTTGGACAGGGCGCGAATGTATCCGAGCAGGCCAAGCAACGACAAAGTTGCCGCAGCCGTAGAGAGATAGCCTTTGTTGTAGTCCACTGCAAAGCGCGCAACCGAATCCGCAGCGATGATGCCCACGAGCTCCGTCAAGTCTTGTGTGCCGTCTACGAACACTTAGCAAGGGGCCGCTCCTGTCAGAAATAGAGGCCGCGGCAGATGTTTCAGCCGGCGTTGCAGCTATTGAAGTAGTTGTCGTTACTGAAAGCGCACTCGTTGGTACGGCGCTTGCTGGAGCTACTAGTAGGGAGATGACCTTCGCAACGAAGAATTTGACGCGGTGTATTGCTATTCTTGTGACGAGGTCGGAAATCTTGGGAAGAGACTTTAATAAAGTGGCTCTTCATTCGTTTGCTAGGCATACGTTGACATACGGGGCGTGAAAGAAAGAAGATATGAATATGACGAAACAAAAGGCGAAAGTAAGAGAGGGGGATGAGCAGGCACAGGTACTGCCGTCCGAAGCCCAAGAAGAGGCAGTGGGTTACAGCAGTGGTGAATCCCGATCCATAAAGACGGTCCACTCGAAAAAGCATGGGCTCATGTCAAATTCTCGTTGCGCGCTTACTGATTGGATATAAAACACAGGCCAAGTTTAGTCCCCAGGTAGAGGCGTTAATCCTCCGAAAGCTCTATAATGTATCATTGTCTCTGTCCATTGCAGTCACACAAATGCCCCTCCCCCGCTGCCACCAGCCCGCCCTTCCCAATCCTTAAGATGCCTGGACTCGGCATCCCTGTCATTTGGTTTCGATGTACCTGACATAACGCTCAGTAGCTCCGGCGAGTCTACACTATCCTCCCAACTTTGTCTCCGCGCTTGGTAATCTTCGACTTCCTTCTCTTCGCTTATAGGCGATGGACTCATTGGGGCAACGCCAGCTTTCTGCTTGCGCTCAAGCTGCCAATCCTCTTCATCTGAAGGATAATCTGGTAATGGTAGCATAGCAGTCGAATCTCCTTTCACTAGTCCAAGTCTTTCTTCCTCTGTGGCAGATTTAATGCCAGGTATGTTGTGCTCTTTACTTCCTTGTCGTGAGCCAAGGCTTTTACGTGATGTTGGCCGAACAGAATGACTGCTCTCAGGAGGAGGTTCATTTTTGTGTCGGTTAAAGACGTTTTGAAAAGAGAATTGTCGCTTAGCAGAATGGGTTGGTGGGTAAGGTGCAAGACTGCTTCTGGAGTGTGCGCGGTCACGCCCAACTTCTCCTGACCATGCAACAGACCTTCCATCATGGCCTGGGGGGTGACTAGCGTCGGCCGAGCCGTCAACTTGCCGTTCAAGTCCGGGTGGCAACCCATAGACGTGCGACATCTCCATCGCGCCATCCGAGTTCTGTGGGAACGTCATTCCTGGTGTCTCCTCTCCCTTATGCCCCGGTATTACTATTTCTGTCAACGCAACTGGATGCATTGGGCTTCTTGAATCCGGTGTTCCAGCGCCGAGGTTCTTTCGTTGCCCATGATGGATTGTACTTTGAGCACGCTTCTTGATACTGTCCATGAATCCACCGTTAAAGCCTCCACTTCCGTACACATCCGTAGTGCTTGGTCTAGATTCAAGATCATCCTCGTCGGGGAAGTGTGTCATTCCTAGTGGGGGATGTAATGTCTTTGTCCTCTGCAGTCCTGGTGAAGGCGTATTCAATACTGTCTTCCTACGTTTAAGACCATCCCATTCAACATGTTCATTCTCCCCAATAGGTTCCATCTGGTCTTTCAATCGCTCTTCATGAACCCTTTTGGCCTCCGCAGCTGCCATCTTCTGCCTTGCAGTCGAAAATCTGCGAACAATGGCAGCAGCGCCTCGAATGGCATCGGCTTTTGGCTCAGATTCCGGTTCTTCTTGCTCGGCCACGGTCCGAACCTGATCCAGGTCGCCTTTGAAGACCGCCACATCGGGCACGTCTTTAGCGGACTTCGAAAGCTGCAATAGAACGACGCCTGCACAGATCTGCAGGAAGCCCAGAACCACGGTTACGATAGAAGTGGGTGTTCCTTTGAACCCGCGAAACAGCACGGAAGATGTGACTATGGTTGCACTGGTGAAGTAAACGTAGTACGTTGGTGTGACAAGGGCGGCGTTGAAGATATTCAAGGCTTTCTGTACTGGGGTCAGATAGGGTCCAGAAAACAAGATGGGTGCTTACGTTGAGAAATATAATTTCAGTCACCAGGGTCGTAATTACGAACACGAAGAGAAAATACAAGAACCATTGGTTGAACTGCGGCTCTCCATTTGCCTGGGCCACAACCGCAGAACCCAGACCTTGCGTCGCGACAACGCTGAGGCCTCCAATGAGACTGCATATGCTCAAATATACCATCATACTTTTCTTTCCGTACCGAGGTGCTACCCATACAGCAATGAAGATACAGGTGACGATGATGACTCCAGCGTATGTCAGAAACCCCGGCGCGATGACAAAATGCTTCATCTCTTGTATATCGGCGACGGAACTTTGAGACGGGGCGTTCATAACGATGACCACGGAGCCCACTATACACATGAAGCAACCCACTTTTCCAACGAAGCTTAGACGTTCTTTGAGAAAGATGGCAGACAAGACAGTACAGACAACGACGGACAACGCTCCAAGGGGCGTGACGAGTATGGCATCGACGAACGAGTAGGCGACAAAGTTGCAGATTTCTCCAATAATCATCAGAGTCATGCCTGTCCACCAGTAGGCATTTTTGAGGTAGCCATAGCCCTCACCAGCCTCTTCCTTGTATTTTACATTCGCCCTCAACAACCCAGTCTTTTTCAGAACGAACGAGGTTCCTATGAAAAGGCCCGAACCGATCGCTAATGATATGCCGATAGCCTTGTACACAGGAGGGCGAGTGTGAGTTGTGTTCGCTCTTGCGTAGAGCTCATGGGCAGTAGAGAGTACATTTGCTGAGACATCCATGGTGAGTCTACTAGGATGTTGTAGTGCTACAGGCTGAATCTGAGTTCAATGGTAAAGCTCCTGCCGGACCTTCCAGAGTATCAAAGCGCCAGGCGATCCAAAGGACTTCAGGTTGGTAGCAGGCGGAAGAGGGAAGGAGAGATGGCCTTTAGGTGTTATGGGATCTCATGAGGCGGATTTGATAGTGGTCGGTAGAGGAAAGATATGTTCGGAGCCAGAACAGGGCTTTCGAGGCCTGCCTCTCGTAGTCTGCCCGAGGCTGAAATTAGACGGATTGAAGATACGGTCTTCACCAACGTCGCGAATAGGTAGAGTCACGAATTGTGTTCGATACTAGGTTATGATGGATCAAAGGAGTGGGTGACGTTGAAGCTCCTAAGTCCTGGAACCGCTGGCGTATCAGGAGAGGTGAATTTCAGGGTGCCCCGTACCGGTGGACTTGAGGAGATATATAGCAGCAGTCAAGTTTTGTCGCTGTGATCGTCTTGTACTTGAAGTTTCGAATAAGGTCGCTGTTCGAAGGAGGATGGGATGTATACTGTGGTAGTGGTAGTTGGAGGAGTACGGAGCATTGGAATTGTTATCGCATTTGCCCTGATCGAGAACCTTGATCGTCTGGTACGCACTAGCGTGTTCCCGAGACTAGCAAGTTCCTTTAGGCCAAGCGCACGCCACCACCGACGATCTGTTTGTGTGCGTGTTCTTTCTTGTTCCTGACGCGTGCTCTTTCTCTCCCGAGCACCCAATCCTTCCTTCCGAATTGCATAGTATGTCAGTACTGTACTACATACTTACTGTGTACTGTATAGTGTTGCTATTTATGGAAACACAAAGCCCTCCACCATTGCCCTGACTCCTGAGATGTTGTTTTCTACCCTGTATTCTACACTACTAATACTACTAATACTGCTATACATGCCTACGTACTTGCTTACGGTCAATGCCCACGAAAGTCCCACTGCTTTTGCATCTATACATAAACCTTGGAAGACCTGATATAGGAAAGATCATCGCACATTATGCATGCTCTCGTGTAGTCTCATAGATGGTCGTAGGAGCAACGCCTGGTATCCCTGCCATGAAATCCTATAAACCGCTTCCTCAATACGCGTTGCTCGACACTACGACAGCAAAATCACTAGCGGATAAACAACCTCGCGGCTGGAAAAAAAGTACTATGTATTTCCATCTCATCTTGGAACGTACGTTGGCTTTCTCGCCATGTTTACAACCGGTGGAGGTCCATCGGCGTCAGGATATGGCAATGCAACATGACCGTTCTGTCTATGAGCAATAGTATGTCTCCGTCCGTCGCCACCGTCGTAAAATTGTATGGGGGTTTTTGGCGGAAGAGGCGGAGGCATAGATTGGCGATAGGCCTCGTTGCTCCTCCTCGGTAAATCGAAGCTATTATCGGATGTCGGAGGCCTACTATCTTGAGAATGCTCCGTTGCTCTTCCATAGGCAGAATCTTCTGATATCCTGTACGATGATTGGTCCTCATGCCGCTGTGAATCATCCAAGGGTAAAACAGTGAATTTTTCGTCTGGTGAAGGCATGATGGTGAATTTGTCTTGCACATTGTACTCTTGTTGGTACGAACGGAGGTGGGTTACGGGATACTGTGGACCCGGTCGACTGAGCGGCCTTGGATAAAGCGATGGCACATCTGCGCCGGGCAGTTCCACCGCGTACGGGTCTGAAGGTGGTGGAACGAAGGGTGGCTCCTGTTTCTCGTAGCGGTCAAAGCCGTCGAAAGGTCGTGACATTGTCTCCGCAACTTCTCTTCGCCTCTTGTTTATTTCTAATTGGACATCTTTCATCCTTTTAGCGCCTTCCACGATGATTTTCTGCACCCCTGGTTTTCTCAAGTAATTTTTCGTGTTGGATGTGATTTCTGGCAATCGAGTCCACTCATTCATGCCGAATTCTCCAACCCCAACCTCAACATTTAGTCTGCAGTATGCACCTTCGTCGACACCGCTTCTCTTGAGGTGATTTGATACCATGTCCTCGTGGGTCTTTTCACAGCCTTCAATCTTCATAATTAATTTTCTTTTGGCCTCAGCAAAATCACCCATACCACCTGCAAAACCTTCCCACCACTCATGTTGCATGTTGTTGCTTGTGCTGGGTCGTTTCCCGGTGCCGATGCTAAGAAAGACGTCGATTTTACGACCAGGCCATTCATCCTCCACTGCTTCTTGCAATATCTGAGGAGCAGGATTATAAGTAGGGCTTCCGTCAATGTTCAATAAACCCTCTCCCTCATCGAGAAACACGGAAGTACCGATCTGTATTGGTTTGAACGCTAATTTTGTAGCGCATGTTGCACGGCCGGCCTGCCAAATCGTGCACCTCGACTCAACAGGAGGTGTGGTCCGTGACCTATAGGATCGTAGTAGTGTTGAAGTACCATTTTTCCTAGTAGTTCCTTTAAAAACGGCCGTGACAGCACTAACCACTGGTTAGCAATATTTCCGCCAAAGGTGGTCTCTGTTATACTTACGTCTTTGTGGCATCTGGCCTGGGGTCCTCAAGCTCAGCATTCGGATCCCCTGTGCCGGCTCTTGCTGGCAAAAACGAACTACGCCGACGGTTATAAGTCGAGCTTGTTGAGCTTCTTTGTAGGCCACTATTGTAGCTGTGCATACTGCCTGCTCTTCTTGGACTTTTTGGCATTTCAACGAATTCAGTGGTATGATCATTGGTAGATCTGTTGTCGTATTCTTGTACACAATTTCGTATGGCGTCTTCTAATTTCGAGGCCTTGAAGAGAGTTGACCTATAAGGAATGCCAGCGATTGTCTTGTCGGTTTCGAAAACGAATCGTGTCATTTCCTGGTAGACAGATTTACAGTCTTCAATTCCCATTCTTAACCGGCCCAACATTATGGCGATCAGTCCTCCCGTGCCTGTTCCGCCAATCAAATCGAAATAGTCGCATGGTTTGAGTTCTGTCAGTTTGGGTCTAATCGCATCGAAATGGTGCGCTTCGCGCTCGGTGTACTTCTCAGCTTCATCGATGGCAGTGATGGTTTGATGCATGAACGTTTCCAGAAGAAGCAACATAGAATAACCTCGCACTCCTCCGCCGTCTCCATAAAATAAATTAGCTTACCAATCCAACAGTTGCCATGGGCGCTGTAGATGCACCGTTGACTTACCGAGTGACAGTATGCGCAATGGTACATCGTTCGTGGAGTTTCCGCGGCGCACTCCAGATGGCGAATCCATATGGGTGAGTTCTTTCAAAGCGTACGGAGGTAGATAGTGGCGAGATAGATGTCGTCGTCGGCGACAGAAGCCTACCCAAAACGCGTAGGGTGCCGGTCGATGGGAGAAAGCCGAGGCCTAGCGCAACGATATGTGGTAGAGAATGATCAGAAAGTAATTGTTCGTCGAAGAGAGCAGAGAATCGAAATAGATATCTCTAATCAGCGTCGCTGTGATCATTCCCGTCGTCAGCTTCGGTCTTACGTTACTTTAGTCCCACGGCTATGCAAATGCGCTCTGGATCACTAGTTTCCGCCTAAGGCTACTCTAAGGCCCATCATGTAGCGCACAAATAGAAAACGAGAAAACGAGAAAACGAGAATGGGAAAATATAGGTAGTATTTAACTGGTGAACGTACTTGTCTCCCAAGGTAGTTGATAGCCTTTGATTCCTTCGTTTCAAGAGATCACCGATTGTCACCGATGACGTGGGCCGAGGCTTGCGAGGCTATGCAGATGCTATCGATAAGTCGTGAATTATTCAATGGGTGACTTCGATATATCTGCTCCCTCGTGCATTGCTGAGAATGTTCCGGAACGGTATTCTATACATGATCAATAAACTCCCTACACTTTACTTGATTACTCCTGTGTTGCTGATCTACGATAGACTGAATTCACGCGCGGTTGACAATAATCTCTGTCTCTCCAAGACTGCGAAGGACCACGAACTCTATATCTCTCTTTCAGTTGACAATATCAGAACTGCTATAGGGAGGACTGTCAGGCGCTTTCTATTCTCAATCCTACGAGATCTGTTACTTTTCTTATTCAAGGCGAGCACTGAACCGAATAAACAGATTTGATGTTGTGGAAGATGAACGATAATTAAGATATGGAAAACCTAGGCCGATATTCCTCAAATTCAATACTACAGATCAATATACGAACAACGAGCACTGCAAGCTAATGCCATTCAAATTGGGATGAATGTGAAGAAGCTTTCGGAAACGAGGAAGAAATTTCGATATCACGAATGATTTTTCTTTCTCCAAAATCATTACGACTCCTGCTTCAACTGCGGTACTATCATCGAATTGTACTGGATAAAAATCTAACATTTCTCCTTATTCTTCCTCCAGCATCAACGCAACTACAACAAAAGAGAGGACAAATTTGTCGCTCGACCCTTCAAGAAAGATTTTAGAGTCAAGGCCATCTGAAGAAAGAGCAATAACGACAACGAAGTGCAAAAAGTATGTTCATATCGATGAAGACTTCTAGGTCTGATCTAGTAATCGTGGTGGTATGAAGGAAAAATTATGCACGAGTTCTTGTCTTCCTGCTAGCACTAGTTCCTCTGTTGAGTAAGTACTCGTGGTGAGGTCGAAACTTTCAAGCATTGCCGGCAGAGGAGAACGTGCTTGCGACTCGAGTTATAGAAGATCCGTTTTGGCAGTGGACCAAAAGAGAGTACATCAGAAGGAAGGGTTTATTGGATGATTAATGACTACACATGGTGAGAAAATCATGTTCTGCAAAGTCTTGTGCAACGAAGCCGTCATCATGGAAAGATCCAACCTCCGGAGACTTAGGAGGCTATGTAGTATGTACGGTTGCGTTTTGGACTTTGAGAGTCCGAATTGATTCCCTACCCTAATACTCTGAGAAAGGCACCTTAATGTATGCCATAAAGCCTCGTAGTCGACTATATATCAACATGGACATTTGTTTCAATGTGTTAAAACTTTTTCATAAGGTGTACAGCACAGAAAGACGGAGGCGATTGAGGCTCGGCTTGGCTAGGCCAACTGCAATAAACCTGCGCCATAAAGACAACCTCTGTGGTGGTGCTGTCACAACGAGCTGATAGCTGTCAGTGGTGGAAGGTAGATCTACCGATAGCCTGATGAACTGCGTGAGGCTTGATAATTGAGTTTGTGGGCACATGTTGGTGGTAGAATTGGTTGAAACTTGGGAAATCGCCTGGGCTTCACGGATTCTATTCTACCTTATGCAAGTACTAGAGTAGAGTATGAGTCGAGAGTCTGACATGACTCCCATGGCTCAGACCCTCGTCGCTTGACAGGACCACTCAGCATCCATGGCTGAGGAGTGGTGTGCACCCAGGAGTGAGCCCTATTCTACCGATCCATCGTGGAGTAGCGAGCTTGGCGGGCCCGGGCGGGATACAGAACTAATCCAAAAGTTCTCAGCCGCTTTGGGGACCCCTCCATCATCATCATCGTATTCATCCCTCATCCCTCATCCCTCGCCTCTCCCATCTGAAGTCAGGCTGAGGAGACTTCTACGAACCGTCATGCCTACTTTTTACATAGTCCATACAACTGCTACTCATCATTCTACATTACTGGTTTCACAATAGACTTAGGCGTGTCTTAATCATGCTAGAAACAGGGTGTGTTCACCACCGCATTCAACTCCTCCACAGCCAACCGTGTCAACTGACTTACTCCGCAAGAAGCGTTATAGCCTCGATAATCGGGGTCGCGGGCGCTGGCTTTCGACTGTCCCTAATCCTCAATGCTGTGGGTGCAGAGATTGCCGACACTGATGTCGAAATCCAAACCATAGCACGGGGCATCTCCTCCTTCAGCCTAATGCTCAAACAAGTCGGTATCAATGTCCAGGCCACGAGGACACTTACATCACAAAGCGCGATCGATACCGTAAGCCAGATCGCCAAACAGAGTCAATCCGTATTCGACGAGGTAAAGAAAATGGTTGAGATGGTACAAAAGAAGGACGAGAAGGGGAATATTCAATCCATTTCCATTGCGCAAAGGGTTACATGGTGTTTCAAGAAGCAGCGGATTCAATACATGCTTGGGCAGCTAGAATGCCTTAAACTCAGCCTGTCCCTTATGCTGCAAGTACTACAATTGGGGAAGACGATAGCATCTGAACGGTAGGTAACGATTAGGTTTTGCGGATTTATGGGCTGACGATCGCATATAGTGAAGATTCGACGAAACAGCCGCTCTCTGAACGTGAGATGCTCCAAGAGCGAGCAGAGATCCAAAATATGGTCGTTGTCCGACATTGGTCCCTGGTTGACCTTCGGCGGCTCTACCAGCATGCCGAGCACGAGGACGTTGATACAGAGAGGCCGTTGCCAATTCACAACGGTATGACGCCTGCAGAAGCTGATCCTCGACTGCAAATTGAAGCCGCAAAGGATGAGGCCGACCCATCAACAGCTATGGTCAAGTACCAGGAGACACCATTGAGCCACCTGGATGCATCAATGAACCAAGCAATGTACTTGGCAAACCGTCTCCTCCATGCGCCGGATGACAATATCGTTGATCATCTTTTGGACGAGTGGACTCGACTGCGCGAACTACACCCCCGATCCCCTCGAAGAGAGAACAAATACAGGTCTCGTTACGACAGCGACGATGACTCCTCGTCTGATAATAACTTTGAGCGGGCTGAGGGCAATGGAGGAAAATATATTGAGGGAGCAAAGAGCAGAAAGAATGTGCGTTTCCGCGCACGGGTCGAGAGCGACTCCGATAGCTCGGACAAGAGCGGGCAGCGTAGGAAAGCACCAAGTCGCCACGTCCTTCACTCTGACGAAGACACCGACTCTTCCTCCAGCTCACCTCCTCCACGCTCAGCGCGCCGTAACAGCGATGGTAATAGTACACGGCGCGTGCCCAATCCCCAAGAAACGCCAAACGAACGCAACCGTCGTCCCTACACATCACCCTATACTCCGTCTCCTCGGGACGGTGTGCCAGAGCCTCAGCCCGGTAGACCCTCTTCACGTGGCGGCCCTCTCCCATCCCGACCAATGCCCATGCAAATCCCCTCCCAAAACTGGCAAAACCCACACCAGTCCGCCTCCCCCGGCCTCAGACCTCCGCCCTACAACCCCGCCTTTCCCCCCGGCCCGCAACGAATGCCCTCCGGAGGCCCCTACATGCCGCCCCCGCCCGGGTACGGCACCAGCCCGCAAGCGCCACGCAACTACATCCCTCAACCACAGGGTCCAGCAGTTCCCTACAACAACAATACCAACAGTAATAGGAAGAGATCGCCAAGGAGGGACAAGCCGAAGAAGAGCCAGAGCGGGAGCAGCTTCAAGGAGAATGCGAAGAAGGATGTTAAGAGGGGGTTACTAGGGGCCGGGGCCGTGGCGGGGTTGATGGATATTCTGGAGGGGTTGGGGACCATTTAGGGGGGTGTACACTTATTTGTAAGAGGAGTGTTTGAAATGAGATGATGAGTTATGAGCTTGGAAACGGATGATGGGGGTTGGCTTTGTACGAACGGAACGACGGAGAGGTGTTGAAAGAACTTGGGGTTTCGTCTAATGTTGTTAAATTTGTATTGGGAGGCGGGTTGTACTTCTAGCATCTTGATGATTCCTCGAAAGGTATGACTATACTATTAATGAACTGGACTTACCTAGTACGCCCATACCAAGTTCGTTAAAGTCTCGCTTACCTTTAGACATCAACCGTGAACCCCTTTTGAATCCCCTCTACATTTCCTAACAGCGGTGAACATAAACTTTTTGCGTATGAGCTTCGAGGAACAAGAGCCCCTGAACCAGTCCTTGATCTATTGCTGACTGGCAGGATAGACATGGGAGTTCTGGATACGCTCTCTCCGAGCTCCCAGGGAATACCGGTTGATTCTAACAAAGCTGGAGACTTCTACTGCGTCGAAGATGATGTCGTACCGAACCGCTCGTAGGACCTCGTATCCTGATCTTCACAGTCATACGGCTTCGCCTCGCTCTCTGAGCTCGCTTTCTTATTCTCGGATGGCGCATCCATTTTTTTTTTTCTGCTGGAAAGGCGCTGGCTGAGAATGCCGTATGTTGCTTCTACAAGGCGGGTAGCAGAGTTGAGATTCTCGAGGAGGTTAGGGCTTCTCACAACAGTGCTAGGATAGAGGTTAAAGCATGTTTCTACATGGATATTTCAAATCCATGTATGGGTGCGATGACTCTTCTTGTGATGAGCGATTGTAACCATTGGACATGCCTCACCAGCTCGGCTAGTAGAGGTCAAAATGCGTTGCAGCTTGTTGCCGATCATACTGCTCAAACATCATTCTGAATAATCTCAAATCCTGCATTGCGTCTTCAGCGGTCGTCTTGATGGCCTTCCCGCTTGTCAGACAGCTATGCAACTCTTTCAACTCGGCGGTATACGCGTCTTCATAGCTACTAAGAATTTCCTTTGTCATCGCCTCACCATGTTCGTTGATCTCATCAATAATCACTTTGATAGGTAGGCCCTTGATGTAAGGTGTATCGTACTGTATGCTAACAGTCTTGTTCTCTCCGTACACAGTAAGGTGTGAATCAAAACCGTGGCACGGAGTCGATACCACTTTCGTAGGTCACGGAGAAGGCCTCGCCATTTCTGCGGCACTTGAAGATGGCGCTGTAGAAAGGTTCGTTGACGGACACGCCGGTGACTGACTCAGGAAAACCGAGGACTTCTCGCATCAGTGATAAGTCGTGACTGCCCAGTGACCCGAGGAAGCGGCAGTAATCTCGACGCTCTTGGGTAACCTCTTGGTTTGGAAAGGCTTCCTGCAGTAGACCGTCTAGGAGCTTTGTCCGTCTAGCGGCTGCCTCGGGTGGGAAGTCCGTGAATTTGGTGGCTGAGGTGCCAGACTGAGAGACAAAGGACGCGTTCGGACCGACGATACCACGTGATCGTGCGTACAGGATCCTATCTATGCTGGCAATCTCTCTTTTGAAAGCATTGACGAAAGTAGGGGCGTAGCGTCGCATGTAGCCGACGAATACTCTTGCCCCATTCCTAGCTTTCTTTTCTGCGTCTATGATCCGCTGTGCGCTTGGCAGGCTGAGAGAAAGGGGCTTTTCTACCATCACGTGCTTACCAGCCTCGAGGGCCGCAATGGTGTAGGTCTCGTGAAACTCATCAGACGTCAGGTTGAAAATGAGATCGATATGCGGACTATCAATGACTTCATAAGGATCGGTGGTTCCTGTGGGGATGTGGTGCCGTGACGTACAGAATCCGACTGCCTTTGGGGAAAGGTCGCAGACTGCCACGATTCGGTAGAGGTGGTTTAGAAGTTGAAGCTCGGAAGATGTATTACTTGGGCTACTTCGCCAGCCCCGATGACGCCGACGTGAATGAGTTTTCGTGACATCGTGTGCTGAACGAAAAGCGTCTGTGGTGTATTCTGAAGCGAACGGAGAGAAGCACTTATCGAGATGGCGTAAGAGGTCAGTCTCCTGGGAAGAATAGCAAATATACTGGGGAACTGTTTCCAATCTTGGTACTCAGGTATGTAGAGAGAAAAACTAGACAGAATTGCACGAGTATCAAGATATCTCAAGAGTAGACACAGTACTCGTGGACTCTCTGGATTTCGCACTCAGAGAGCTCAGAAATCTTCGTATTATTACTCAGGCACCAAACCATCACCACATAGCTTCCAGGTCATTCCAGAGACCTAGCCATATGCCATGATCCAATGTTGCTACGTCTTACTGGAAGACTTGAATACTCGAAACCTTGGAATAGACTGCTGTTTGGGAGAAGACGAAATGTGTAAGTGGTCACGTTGGGGCCAAGAAGTTTGGACCTCCTGCCTCGGCTTCCTCGCACGAACCAAATATAAAGATTTCACCATGGAATAAAAAGAGTCTGCCACTTTCTAAATAATCAGGAAGGTAAGAGGACTCGAAGCTGATGCCATACTTGTTCCCCCACTTTGTTCCCTGAAGCTAGTCGTGCGAGCACACTCTGCTGGAGTCTACTGCATGGAAGTCCTCTTGATTGAATACTATGCTGAAATGCTATCGAGATCTCATAATATCACAAAAAGCAAACATGAGCACTTCGTCGTAACCTTCAAATCCATCTACTTATAAACGCACATAAACGCAAAACAATTATCGAGTCGCATTAACCGAACCACGATACCGAACTACATTGGATATCCACCAATCCTCCAAAACCACCTCGCATCCTACATCCCCCCCCCCAACCCTCCAACATGCCCTACACACTCCACCCCGCCACCGCCACCGATATCCCCGCCATCGTCGACCTCTCCATCGCCGCCTTCGCCTCCAACCCCATCCTCGGCCAATTGATGCCTGCCGTGCCCCTACCCATCCGCCGCGCCAGAGACGTCCGCAGCTACCAGAGAGATTTTGCGCGGCCGGACCTGAACGGGTTCCGGTTTTTCAAAGTCGTGGATGAGGGGGATGGGTGAGTTTGTTTTTTGCGTTGGGGTGGTCCTTTGTTAATGATTGGGGGAAAGGTGGGGGAAAGGTGGGTTGACGTGTTTATGTGCACTGTAGGAAAATGGTGGCGTTTGCGAAATGGCAGTATCCGTACACCCTTACGGCGGAGCAGGCGGCGGAGAAGAAGGAGCTGGATGAGGGGATGGAGCCGTGGCCTGAGGGGGCGAATGTGGAATTGTGCGATGAGTTTTGGGGGAAGCTGAAGGCCGGGAGGGAGAAGTGGATTGAGCGGGAGAAGGACTTTTGTGAGTTGCTATTTTCTTGGCGCGCAGTTGGCTGGGTTTTGGAGGTTGTTTCGTTTGCAGTTATCACTGCAGGTTGGGATTCTAAATTCGTGCCGAGGAAATGCTGTGAATTGGTTTTGTGGAAGACGATGGCCATTGGTACTATATCTTTGTTCACTCGTTGTGGAGTCTTCCTATGCACTGAATTCGATGCATGATTCCGCATGGGATATCAAAACTTTCGCTGCAGCTAGTGGGGATATGCACAACTCTCATCGTCGACACTACCACTTCTTTCCTTGATCCCTTCACATCGTCAAATATCCCTACACGTCATTCTTGCAAACTCCCCCACCCCCCATTCCATCTCCTCCTCCCCTCTTCCCACCACTTCCCCTCTCCCCAAAACAGCCCCTAACACCCCCCCCCCCAACTAGTCCTCCAACTCCTCGCTACGGCCCCCACGCACCACCGCCTCGGGCTCGGCACGATGCTGATCCAGCAGGGCCTGCGCGCCGCCGGCGAAGCCCATGCAAAAACATTCATCGAAGCCACGCCGATGGGGTTGCCGCTGTACAAGCGGCATGGATGGGAGGAGGTTGATGAGCTCGCGATTGATATGCGCAAGTATGGGGGTGGGGAGGTGGCGAGGGAGATGTTGCTTGTTAGGCCGGCGAGGGGTGAAGGGGGAGGAGAGGGGGGGGGGAGTTGGCATAAGTAGCTAATATTGCTGTTTCCAGGGGGGTTTAGGCAGGGGAGAGTGATAATATATTGACCATTTTCCATTATTCTTCCAGGTCTCTTGAATCCCCCCTTCAAGGCTTTTATATAGGATTGCTATGTTGAGGACTGACCTAAGCTAAAGAGTGCAAGGTTTTTTAGAAGTCTCCAAAGGGTCAGAGAAAAAAACCAAGACCGGAAATATGCTGTCTACGTAGTACTCATATCCAATCCAGGTAAGAACGCCAACATTGTCTTGGTATACGAGGGCACAAGGGTAGAAAGGCATATAGATATATTTGACTGAACTATCTAGTAGGTAGAGCATACGGGATGAAGAAGGAAGGAAAGAAGTGGGCGAAGGGTAAATACCCATCCACTAGCGCCGGATAAATGCGGAGATTACTAACCACAGGGGTAACAGTACCGTTCCCTGTTTCCAACATTTCCAACACATTGCACATACTCACGATATGAGCCTCCCTCAGACTCGCATCTCCCGCAACGGAATCCCGGTTTCCCAAACCATAATCTCCTTATCTTAAGTCCCGCTGCTAGCATTCGGACTAAACTTTGACATCGACCGCTCATCTCCCAAGCGCTCGAACTTCCTAGCCTTTCTTTTATTCAGAGTTGGCGCTCCGGATGACGGGCAACCTCTACCGCCACTATTTGGTTTGGAGAAAAGGGTTGGAGAGATCTTATTGACGGCTTTTCTGAAGAGATACACCATGCTGGGGAGGCAGGCACTGACGAGACCGATGCCTGGTTCTACACGGGACCAGAGGGCGGCTTGTGTGGAATTTCCTGGTTTGAGGTTGTTAGTATGTTGGGTACAGGTGGGGGAATGGAGGGAGGGAGCTTACATGTAACGTCTGGTTTGCCATGGTTCCGGCCTAGGTGGATGAAGGCAACCATCCTTATAATTGTCATTATGATGACACTGAAAATCGACAATTAGCCGGAATTCGAAGCTGGTCTTACTTGGAGGCTCACAAGCTGCCAAGACAAAAGATGCCGATCAGAGCAATCTCTCGAGATTTTGGAATCTGCAGTCTCCATAATATAGGTAGTGTGGTAGGAACAGGATAACTATGTCCGTGAGGGTGTTTGGTATTGTTTGTGCGAGTAAGAAACCTTTTGCCGTTAATGCAGGTGCCCGGCACTGATTAATCCCAAACTTTGTGTACCGGCTGACACTGAAATATAGAAACGAGAGTCAAGGCGATACACCAAGCCAGCACGACACCTGCGACAATCCATAGAAAAGCCAAGAAGTGCCTGGCCGAAATGACCTGGCGGTAGAATAGAAAAATCGAGAGTTTGACCAGCGTGACGGATATATGATAGAATATCAGTTCAGGGTAGAGAGCGCGAAAGAAGTATGCCGTTCCACCGGGTACAGCTTGGATATGTTTTCCAAGACCATGAGCGCCCTCGAGTATCATGATAGCTTGCAGGGCAATATTGAGGGGTAGAGCTCCTAAAGCCATCCAATCGTCCCACCAAATCCCAGCTCCTGACAGGTGCCTTGATAAGAGACGAACCGCCACGGCCATGGTCATGAAGACGATCAAGGAGATGGCGACACCTATAAGCATATCCGATTTATCTTCCTTGAGGAAATCCATTATGTTGTTCATCTAGACTGACATGAGACATTAATGTTTGAGTGAAGAAGGCATATATTTTGAGCTGCATAGATTGCAGGAGTTCATGTTAGAATTCGCAGACTCGAGCAATTTGAGAGGTCTAGGAACGTTCGAACTTAAGGAGGCTATACTGGAGGGAGTGCAGAATGGAGAGAGGAAACTGAAAAGCTGAAGGTGGTTACGTCAGACACAGTCCACATAATCGGGAACAGTATTATGGAGTACCGTGCCTCCACAATTGAACCGCAATGGCAATTGCCTTGCAAGTTGAAGGTCTCCATCGAACCGATATATGATTGTGTCCATAGAGGAAGGTAAAGAAATGAGACATTTCTAAGGGCTTGCTATATCAGCGTATATCTTTCACGAAAGTAAGACACGCATCGGCAAAGAAGGTTACGAAGTAAAGTTCCCAACCACCCACGGCCACTATGCTCAAGGTCACGCAATCGGAACGCGGGATATTGCAGGAAATGGTGGCTGTCAGAGCACGCGCAACTCCCGATGTGACAAAGATGCATGATGTCGCTACAGGGTATAAAGAGTTGCAGAGTTCATTTTGAGCGCTCGCATTAGTGCTTTACACGCAATGGATCCCCTTATCTTTCCGGGTGCTAATTGCTGCCCCGGTCATCCAATCAGGGCTTGATCAAGTGAGCCTTTTTGGGCGACACTTGACGCACCTGGCGATACGGTATTTACACCTCGTTGACCAAGTAAAGTACTATAGTATGTGGAAGTTCCATCATCATCCATCTGTCCTTGCCATTATGTAAAAGGAAACCAGGTAATAAGATGAAGTAAGTATCTGTGAGGGCCATGAACTATATTTATATTAAAGAAAATATAGTTTCTTTTGGCCGCAAATTGATAGAGAATGTTTAGGTCGTTCTGTGGAGATACATAACGCTTGGGTCTGCCGCTATATTATTGTCACAGGCTGTTGATTGAAAAGCTGTAGGTTGCAGTACGTATCTTAGAAAATAGGGTATAACAGAAGGGGGGTAAGATATGGGTTCAACAAAGACTAAAGAAACCCAACCTTAAGGCGAGAGAAGAGACTGCATAGCGGAATATGACTTACCAAGAATATCCCACGGGGCTCTTCTACAACATCCTTAAAACGCCTCTGAGATGTCCGCATCTATTGTGGGCAATTGGAGCAAGGCTCTATGACCAAACTTGGGTCTAGATCTTCGCTTTTCCAGCGGCGTTTCCACCGAAGGGGCCAGAAAGCCCAGTAAACAACAATGGATAGCCAAATACCTCAGGTCAACTGTTGGACTAATTAGCCATTTGAATTTGGGAACCCGAGATAGATCCGTTCCATCTGCTCTTTAGTCCACTCCGCCTTGTCGCACAGGCCTTGCAACAGACCTCAAGTTAGTACTTGTATTATTTCAAGAAAACGATGAGTCCAGCTGTCCATGTGAAAATCTTTGTGAAAACCGGTTGTTGTTTACTGGCTTTCTGCATCCCCTGTGATTATCACAGGCATCCCATCCATTAGTCGAATCTCAGCACCACCCGGAACACGGAGCTACGAGCATACCGGCGCCACGAAAGCGCCATCATCAGCTATGCCGATTTTGTAGGACTCCCCTAAGGATAAGCAAGCTGGAGTGATGCACACGGGGCGCTGAAACAGTCACGGAACGATGTTCGCGGCCGCAGGCAACCCATCACGTCTAAAAAGTTGAGGAGTAGACAGACTAGCAGTTTGGTGGCAAGACGTATGTCTCGATTTGTCTGACAGTTCGAGGTTTGTTTTCGACCCCCACAATTCTGATGCATCATGCCCTTCCTTCAGCCTCGGAAAATTTTAATATTCTATGGAAAGGATTTCCATGGTCTCCTCGGCCGTGGTTTGCTCTTGTCTACCATAGGAGCCAAGGTACCGAGATTTGCTGCTCCATGAGATAAAGTAGAACAAATTTAATGTCGAAGAGTCCGATGCGAAGGTTGACAGTAGGAATATTAGGTGTTCTGCTTCGAGTTACACGAGAAGACAATCATTGTAAGCAATGATACGTCTTGTATAAAAGCCGTCAGCTTGTAGGAGATTCTAGAGTCTCGTAACAATTGATACGTGCAGCGATACAAACGAAAATTGGTAAGAAGTGTTGCTGCATGTCCAGCAACAATGCATAGTGCATCTCACTGTTCTCACCCGTAGGCTTTTGGGGTGTGTATTGAGAAGGGGCTTGGGGGAATAAGAGGGTGAGGCCCCATAAGGTACCTACTTGTAGCCATGGATTTCGGGCGCTAGCAGCGGGATTGCAACGGCCTCTAAAATAGGATGGACAGATTACTTTGTATGCTTGATGACCGAGGGGATGTACGAGTAGGCGACTGCTAATTCTCACATCAACGTATCCACGAGATCGCACCATCCATACAAAAGAAGAGAAAAATGTTGGCAGTTATGTCTGCATCGCCTAGCGTTCCTAGCCTGACCCGCCGCGCTACAATCGCACTGGGGGTTCTCCCATCGCCATTTCCACACAGTTTACCACCTGGAGGAGAAAAGAATCCTTTTTCGTATCCAGGTGTATCATGAAATAAACGAAGACGCTTGTGCATATTTGCAGCGACAGTGATCGATTCCAACGCTCCAATACTCGCTGATGGGGACAATGGCGGCACAATCGTCTTCTAGCAATGCCACTCCAGCTCTTTTCAACCAATTCCAGGGTCCACCGCAGAGGGCTTACAGCGGCGATATGAATCTACAACAGACTGATCGATTGAGTATGATAACGAGTGAAAACGACGCAGAGGCCGACGACACCAGCAATGACCTTGCCTCGAGTTCCAGGAAGCGCTCGAGCGGTGCGCTTGGCTATCCGAGAAAACGAGCTACAATAGCGGTACTTGTTCCTTTACGAGAGATCCCTTCTGGAACCCTAACATTAGATAGTGCGAACTTTGCCGGGGGCGAAAGTCGCGCTGCGATGGCGCAAGACCAATGTGCAAGCTGTGCACCGAATTACGCGTTGAATGCGTCTATCGAGAACCGGGTATAAAGCTTACTGCGGGGGAGAAGCTTATTATGGACGATTTGGACAAAATGAAGGCCTTTCTCCAGGCAACCTTGGGCGGTGACCGAGGTGGTGCAGTTATGAACATCGGTTCTCCACGGACAAGCGACATTATGCAGGGAAGCCGGGAGAATACGATGGCTACAATTACACGAGAGACGAACAGTGGATTTGGCGCGCCACGAGCCATTGAACGAGGGCTAATCCCCTTCTCGAGTTCCGCTTTCCAATTCCCCCAGAAGCTGCATACAACTCCTGCTCTGGATTTACTACGGTGGCCAAAGATTGAAGCTTTGGTGTCGCGCCCACCCAACCCGCAGAGTTTACTGCAGATGGAACTCACAAGAGAGCCGCTACACATCGATTCTCCCTTGAGCCTGGATCTTGAGGAAACTTCAACCTCGGTCCAAGCATTCTTCGAACGCGTCAATATATGGTACGCATGTGTAAATCCGTATGAGTGGGCAGCTTACTATCAAAAGGCTCAAAGCGTGCTGTTTCGCGAAGGTCCAGAAAGCTGTGTTGTTCTCCTCGTACTTGCTCTTGGCAGTGCTGTCTCCCCACTACCAAAGGGTATCGACTCGTCGGGTATACTCTATTTTTCTGCCGCTTGGGGTTTACTTCCCAATGTAATCACTAGCAACTCCATCATTTCGCTGCAATGTACTATGTTAGCGGCGGCGTACCTTTTCTATCTTGTACGGCCTCTGGAAGCATGGACACTAATTAGCAGTTCCAGCATGAAAATGCAGCTGCTCCTACGTGTTCCAGGAGCCATATCTGAACAGTCAGTTCGGCTTAGTGAGCGACTTTACTGGAATTTGCTCCTTACAGAGAGTGACCTTCTTACCCAGCTGGATCTGCCTAGCTCGGGCATCGCCCAATTCGAGGAAAATGTAGCACTCCCTACTTTCTTCCAGGAGTTCCAAAGCTCGCCCGGACGTGACGAACTCTGGTACTTCCACGCTGCAATTGACCTCCGCCGTCTACGCACTCGCATCAGCAACGAAATCTCCGCGAAAGAGTCCTCCCCACCAGATACCCTTGAACCCATCTCACACGACTTCGACATCCAGCTTTACGATTGGTATGAAACTCTCCCTTTGACCGTCCGCTTCCCTCTTAACCGCGGCCTTCTCATTCATCCTGCTCAAACCGTTCTTCGCCTTCGCTACTTTGCCGCCCGTACTGCAATCTTCCGTCCGTACGTCCTCGCTGTTCTCGAAGAAGAAACCAGATCACGGATCCCTTTCATCCATGATAACTGCCGCAAGTGTCTTGAATCTTGCATTCGACAACTCGAAGATATCTCGGTTGACCGCTCTGGGCATGTCCCTTATGTGTGGCAGAGCGCGCTTTCGCTCGTAAGCCAGTCTCTACTTGTCATGGGTGCAACAAGGTCGCCGAGCCTTTTGCAGTTCCTGCCCTCACCGGAATATCTAGATAGAATGCTCATGGCCGTCGTGGAAGAAATGGAGCGGTATGCGGAGCTGGCCCCGAGTCTGAGGCTTTGTGCCGAGGTGCTAAGAGAGGCAGAAGAAACGCGGAGAGACTTTCTTCATAAGTCTGTGGCGACGGTATTTGGAGGTCGATGACAACAAGTCGCCGTCATCTTCTCCGACCCCAATTTCGCCCACGCGTGAAAGAGTAGTAGCACTCACGCCAATGGTACTGCCACCATTCTTCATATTTCTAGTACGCAAACCGATGAAGGTCCTACACTGCTTGACATGCCAAGCCGCCATGGCCCCGAGCTTTTTAGTTGCCGAATTACCTCAAAAGTATCGAACACCAACGCTGTGGCGGTCCTCCCGCGGATGGAAATGTCCAAATGCAACAATAGGGTGTCGAAGCCATCAAACCAGCAGCTAAAGGACCAGGGGACTGTGCGTGCTAGATCACGGGTTCTCGCAAGTCAAGAGGGAAGTTCTGTAACCTTCTGAAAGATTACGTCGGAAGTAAGAAAGCAATAAGGACAAGGAGGGGGCACAGACGAAACCTAATTAAAATGACTTTCCCCAACTTTGACAAGGAAGCTCTGGATGATATTAAACTACAATAATAGAATGACGAGAGAAGCCGAGCTACCAACATGGCTTACTCAAAAACTAACGGCTCCCTCCCGTGGTGACGAACCGTGCAAGAATCAATTTCTCAGATATCAGCTAAGCTCGATCCTTCTGGATCAGGACGGTGGTCTAGCATTGAGCGATATACTGCTGGGTACAGGAAAACTCCATGTATCAATCATACCCCTCGAGGAGACCGCCATGGTATAAGGGCATTTTCCATAGCATAGCCTTTTGTATTCCTATGCACCAAACTATCGTATCAGTCCATTTTCCACGTCTCAACTACATAGCTGCTCCTCATCCCTATCCCCCACACAATCGTCAAAAGTAAACCCCTTATTTTTCCCCTCAACCCCTAATCTCATCCTCCAGAGTCCACCCCCCCTTTCCCCTCCCTTAAAACCCCCTCTTCGCTCTCCCCCCTCCTCCCCCCCCCCAAAACCCCCAACAGTACACACCACCAACCCACCAAGTTCCCGCACTCCTAGCCCTAGAAAAAAATCCAAAAAGTTGCATCTCAGGCTTGCAACCCCCCCCGGCTCCCCAAGTCCGCAACAGCGCCCCTACGGCCATTTCTCCCCCTTCCCAACTCATACACTCTAAGCGTTCCATGCCCGCCCTCCCGCCTTTCTATCATTCACCCCCCCCCAATCCAAAAACCACCGGCCAAAGGAACATCCAACCTGATACCCCAACCAACCCACCTCATCCCAGCCAAAGATAACCCAATCACACCCCCCTCCCCCTAATCCACCACCACCCACCTGCACACTCATACCCCTTGTTTTGTACGCTACCATACAGCCATTGAGATTCAGCCACGGCTGCGCGCTAAGATGGTGGGGGTGGTTAGGGCGCGTTATTGAGGGGGCTGCGGGGGGAGGCGGGGGATGGGAAGGGAGATGTTTGCAACTGTATGAGATATGGAGCGCATAGACTTGTGATGCTCCTTTCCTTCTAAGACGATAGAGGAATGATATATAGGCATTACAGAAATCGAGGGATTGAGTGGTGTAGATGGGGGGAAGGAGGGATGATGGATGGCGAAGGAGTGGAGGGAGAGGAAAGGGGGGAAGGACGGATACTGGAGGAAGGTGTTAGCATGACGGTTGTTGTTCGTGGTGGCGTTTGGCGTGCAGCAAAGACTGGGAGCGTTGCTTGTCATCAATGGGTTCGTATGGGAGAAGAATATGCGGAGGGAGGGCTAGGTGCTGTTGACAGGGAGACTTGTCGGGTTTAGGTATGGTCTTGGAGCTGAGCCGTATCATCGCTGAGGCGGAGGCTTTGCCTTGCGGCAAGCGACGGATGTGGAGGAGCAGTGGAGATGGACTGTTTGGAACAAGAACCGGAAGGCTGCAGAAGGGGTGTATGTACAAAATCTCCGAAATCTACTCCGGTTCAACATCGGTACGTAACTCGTTGCAGAAAATGGAAAAGTCAACGAGAGCTCCAGCGTATCCCTTGAAGGGTGTCAATTACAGAGTATAGACAAACTCCGGATTCTCCCTAAGCGCACAAAGTCAGCCAACTTGTTTTTAGTTCGCTTGATTGTGGATTTAGGCTAGGCTAGGGAAACATACTTATCCGTCAAATCCAACCACTCCTGATTATCCAGCGTGCGATAATGCGGGTGTGCTCTAAACACGGCTTTCTTCTTGTTTTGGCTCCGGCAGTACCACCATATGAAGACTAGATCGACGAGGCAAGCGCCCCAGCAGCAGATGATGGTGATTTCGGCTGACACGTAGCGGGGAGCGTCTTTGGGACGGAATGTTTGCGGACCTGGCGGTGATTATTAGACTTGCAAGGATTTTGGTACAGGAAAATGGGGGGAGTACCGATGATGTTGCCCACGCAGTAGCTAATGAGATAGATAGCAGCCACGGTGGTCTTCTTGGTATAGCCCGCCACGTTCGACGCAATGAGTGACAACAGCGCGACAAAAGGCGTTGGACTCGCTTGGGTAAGATAGTACCCAGCAAGACGACCACCATTGTTGTGGAGAGGCAACGCCACGATCAGGATCATTCCGAGCATTGCGATGATCAGCCCGGAGCAGCTAATCAGGATTCTATTGCGGAAGCGGTCTCCGAGGTACCCGCAGACTATTAGAGCAACGACTTCTACAGCGCCTCCGGGAGTGCCGTAAAGGAGAGATTGTTCTGGGGTGTAACCAAAGGATACGATAAGCTGCGAGAAGAAGTTGCTGATGCCTCCATTCGGGATATCCGCCACACAGGCATAGAACGCAAATGCCCAGGTCAATGGGTCAAGTAGCGCCTCTTTGAGCTGATACAATTTAAAATGCTTATTCCCAATTCCTTGCTGGTTTATCCTGACTCTTTCGACCGCCAATCTTCGATCGTCTTTGCTCAGCCATCGAGCATTGAGCTGGTTGTCGGGCATAACAAAGAGGAAAATGCAGCCTATAGCACTGGTCAAGAGACCTGTAACTAAGAAAACAATTTTCCAGGGGGCGATTGAAGCACCATGAAGACGGGTGCCTTTGGCGATACCGTAAGCGACAAGGCCACCGAAGATTTGGGCCCAGCCGTTGAAGGAGAACCAGATTCCAACGCGGGTGCCTTGTTCTTTTTTGGTGTACCACTATTTTCTTTAGATTGAAACCTGCGGAGACGACGCGAGAGAACGTTACCTGTGAAGTGAATAGAGCAAAGCCAGGCGTTACAGCAGCTTCGAAGACGCCTAGGAAGAATCGCACAGCAATAGCCCCTTGGTAGTTCTTTACAGACGCCATGCAGCATAGTACGAGTCCCCACATGATTATGCAGAAAGAGGAATATTTGGCAAGAGGTAGTGATTGTAGCAATCTGTTTGTTGGGTACTCCCACGCTAGATATCCTACTCACAATTAGCAATATTTATTGTTCTGTCAAAGTTCCAGACGTACCAAAGTAGAACATGCTACCGAGCCATTGATAGTCGTCGCCTACCAGCTTTATATCCTTCTTTATGCCCATAACACTGGCGTACGATAGCGTGGTTTCTGCATCCTGTTCAGCTTCTCCCATCTGCCATTCCATTGATTGATCTCGTACTGTCGAGGTAATTGAGTCCGTATATGACACACAAGAGCTAGAACAGCCCCATCAGCACGCGGTCTGGTTGATTGGAGACCGCAAATCACGTACGGGCATAAGATGCATATCAATCTTCCTCAGTAGCCGCTTGTTCGTCGCTTCGTCCAACACCATAGTCTCGCCCTCATGGCCCTGAAAGGCCTTCATGGCCTCGTCCGCATCATTGGCATGCTTGATGATCTCGGCGGGGATATCGCTAGAGTCATACGTGGGCGCCAATTCGAGGTCCGCCAGAGGCGCTTTCTTCTCATCCTCCATGATGGCTGGAAGTCTTCAGAGAATTAAAATATGAGCATCGATATATGTGTATATATGCAGGTATATGAAATGGCGGAATGAAAACGACAAGCTTCTAAGAAAGACGAGACTCCACCGCCAAGCCTAGATAGAGGAGTATATAAGGTAGATATAGAGGAGTATATAATGTAGCAGATACGGAGGGATATGAGATAACAGATGCCGCACATGGTACCCATGCAAATGGAAGATTCTGACGCAATTGGGACAATCAGCCCAGTTTAAGATAGGCAGATAGAGACGGCGTTTGGTGGGTTGATCAAACCCCTCAGTAAAGTGCCACTTGGACGGATAGGGAAGGTGATAAGACATAGGCTATATCGTGGGCACGCGAGCTAGTTAGTATTTATTAAGCTTGTTTGAGAGTTGTTGACTTCGAGGGAGTTCGGATGGGCTTGATTCGGAGTTAAGGAAGGTATCTCACGCTTACCCTCCCACTGAAATGCTATGGCGAGGCATCAGAAAGGCCGGTGAACATTATACTGCTCAATGTTGTGGCACCACTGTTAGAAGAGCCTTCGAGACATCAAGAAAGTCCCCACGACAGGTCAAGTGTCCTAGGTTGCCAATATCTTTAGTGATTTTCTCTTCCCTTCAAAGCCACTCCACCACCAACTACTGGCCTGCCCTCGGCTCAATCCTCAAGCCTCTCTCCTACTATACCGCCATCATAGTTTCGCCTCGCCCTTGAGTACATCCTTCATCAATCCCAATGCCTCCTTCGCAAACGCAACCATATTCCCCTCTCTATCCCCTCCCAACCCGGTCTCGAATTCCTTTGTGAATGTCCCTTTCTCCGTCGCAACAGCCAGCGCTACATAGCCCCTAAATCCATATAATCAGCCACGATTCCTCCTACTTCCCTACCGCTTCCAAGCAGAAGACTCACGGTGTCCTATTCCTCGTGCTCCCTCCCGTCGGCCCTGCCGTCCCACTTTCACAGATTGTATACGTAGATCCCAGCTTCTTCATTACATTTTCCGCGAGTCCAGCCACAATCTCGGGTGTGGGCCCACTGTAGCTCTTGATGTTTTCATCCGTCCAGCCTGCAAAGGCGACGCGGGATTCGAGGGTGTAAAGGGTAAGGCCTCCCTTGTAGTAGCCACTTGCGCCGGGAGTGGAGAGAACGGATGCGGAGATGATGCCACCCGCAGCCTTGTCGAAACGGGAGACGTCAGCGTAGGATTTTGATGATGGCCGATGGATGTGTGCATACGGTTTCGGCGACGGAGATGGTTTCTTGGCGGGATTTGAGGAGGGAGGTGACTTCGGTAAGGACTTCTTTTAGCGAAGGCGGTGGAAATGGTGACATGGTGCCTGTGGTTTTAGAGCGGAAGGATCTGGACGGTAAACTGAAGGAGAGGGTTGAGTAGTACTCTTGGCGGAGAGTAGGCACGGGGTATTAAAGTCGTTAAGGTAACCGATGGAAGAGATAATTACTGCTACCTTTCGCTTGCAATCTAGGAGTGAAGTCAAGGGATACTATTAAACACATGATTTTACTTATTGCTCACTTGTGTGCATCTAATGATGCTTGGTATCTTCGATTTGTCTATCCATACCCCATAGGAAAATACTTGAGTGGTGTAGGACCCATACTCGGCGACACGCTTCACCAATTCATGTAATTTCCCGACTAATAGCAAACAAAGCATGCTCTCGTCCGGATATCAGGCATGTGCTAAATGCCAGTAAATCCTGACTTGATATGGTTTCCGGGGTATTGACTGAATCTAGCCACGTAGAGCTCCTTGATGGTCTCAGTGGGTCAAGTACTTTGACAGGAGTAGTACTCACGGTTGTCCGCATGATAGATCCGCTGATGGAGACAAGACTCCCAAACCGAATCAAAGCAAACGTTCTAGCAAATATAGCCAGCGCATCATGTGAGATATCGAAACAAAAGCTAACAAGCTGTAGTCTTTATAGACCAGTGACAAACAGGATGATCTGATTGTCGTACCGGATGAAGAGGTGATAACCACGAAACAGCTTCATCAGATAAAGATTCTAGGGATTAAGGAGGCAGAAGTATGACCCAGAAGTATTCAATGGAAGGGGTTGAAGATTACGATAGGGCTTCTCCCAGACACCACGCCAGTCAGAGAGCCCAGCCATCACGAGCACGGTACGATCAGGCAAAGCACAACCATCGATCCACCGAAGCAGCACGATATGGCGACAATAGACGTGGCATGGAAAGAAGCCACCATGGGAGGTCCAGCCATCTGCAAGATTTCTCAAGCGCCTTGCTTGACGATGCCCTGCATGATCTCCAAAGTGTCTTGGAAATCGCGGTAGATTTCTATGCTAGTTTCGTTGAAAGTTTCGATAGGGATATTCAGCTCATCAGACCGTACGCCGGATCCCGAATCATGGAGCACTTATGGGTGAACAAAGTCACACTACGTGAAGGGCGAATCAGAACTGAGGGCCGCGCGCAAGCTCGACGAGAAGAGGATTCCACTTTAGGGCGCCTAACCTCGAGCCAAACGTTTCAAAGCATCAGCGGAGAGGTGAATGATTGTTTTCGAGCTGCCATCGAATCTCGCACATCAAGTTGCGAGAGCAGCAGTGAAGCCCAGAGTGCGAGCCGCATCCGGAAGAAGCTAGAACAGACATACAGAGATGTTTTTAAACTGATGAGGACTGCTCTCCAACAAAGAGCCGATGCCGATGCGCTGGTTACCGAGCTGGAGTTGGTTTTGACGTTGCTGGAAAAGACGGGACCCCAACGGAGTCGCCGCGATGATAGAGATAATCATAAAGAAAATAAACATGAGGACTATGACAAGCCCAATGAGGATGGCCAAGGTGGCTTCGAGCAGGGGCAAGGTATTTTGCCAACGACTTGACTCGGCTACTCATAACTTACAAAGCGACAGAATACCAATAGGTAGTGGGAAGCCGGATCGTTAATTCCTGTCGTTTCAGGTTTCAAAGACCTGGCCAATCTGTTCTAGTGTCAGCGTGTAGCAACGCCAATGTTCTCGTATGACCTACCAAATTTTGTTCGCTCCTCGTTTCGTCTACAAACCACAACTTCGTCACCTATCGCAATGGTGCTCCCAGAGGATACTTTCGTTCCAAGAAATCCATATCGTCCGAATATCGGACTATACTTTGATCCAGAATCAACTCTTCGGTCTTTCATTAGCTTCTTAAGTATGCTTCCAGATTCATCCAACGCTTGGGTTCCCGTAGAGTAATCAATGTTGATACTGATGCATCTCGCGCAATTCTGCGTCAAAACCATTTGAATGCAATCGTTCTCTTTTTGCGGAGTGTCCTTGTTGCAAGTTATGTTCAATTCTCCCCAGAAGTCCTCATCATATGCTGCAGTTGACCCCGAAAGTACAATACTGGGCCTGAACTTGGTAATATCCATTTCCATACCTGCTGGCAGCCGTTCTGAAACATCATTGAGTGACTCTTCAGTCACAACTAAGTAAGGAGCTACGTCGGCAAACGTAATGCCCTCATCATTTTCTGTCTTTGAATTTGTCAGACCGGGGATACTAGCGGCTATGCTTGCTATCCAGGATCTGCTGGTATTTCGGTTATTCGTAGCATCTGGAGACAGATTTCCAAGCACCCGCCGTAGGTGAGGTCCTAGATATACAAGCATCACCTCGTAGCCAAAACATGACGAGAACCACGAGTTGTAAGGCTCGCCCATGTTGTACGCTTTGGTGGGGCTTTGATGTAATGAAATATCTACCACATCCAGATCGGAAATCGCTGGCGTTAATGGTATATCCATACTTCTAGCCTCTCCGTCCCCCGAGGGACTGAAAGTCACAGTAACCATATCAGCAGTGGTATCATTGTCCCCTGACATCCTAACATCTTGAAGAAACAGCACCAATTCGGAGAAGTTGGTAATAGTCATGTTTTCCAATCTGCCGTTGAAGTGGTGTTGACTGCGGGGGCAAGGATTATCTCCATGGATTCTAACGAGCATGAAGCGGCGATCGTAGGGGAAACCATGTTGCGAGAGATGGCCCTTTGTCAGAGGAACACTGCGCAGAGATTTGATGGGATAGGTGTAGAGCTACAAAGACTTGCTGATTAGTTACACCCTGACATTGCACGCAACTTTTCCAAGGTATGGGGGGCATACTTGACTGATCTTCATGGTCAAGGTGAACTCCAGTCACGGAGGATCTAGGAATATTCGCTGACCTTTGAGAGATTAAAACCTTTGTTAGATTGAAATCCCTAATAGTTGATTCCGAACAGGTACTTCCCCTCGTTTAGTCCTGAAGGGCGCACAAGTGCGGGGCACCGGGGAAATCAAGATTCCGTCCTCTGTCACTTTGACAGTTGGTGGGGGCCCTGGGGGGTTGGAATAGCCGAGCCGGGGCCGGAAGTTTTTTTTCTTTTTCCGGCCCCAGCTCAACTTTTTTCATATGCGAATCGCAAACATAGAATATGTTCAATAACATTTCAACCCCGAATCAAATTTGCCAAACTATATGTAAGTAGTACATTTACAGCATATGAGAAGCATATGCAAAGCATGAATTCCGTTCTACTTTGCCGCAAGGGGTCAGAGACTATGAAGTGCTTTAGTAGTGCATATGCGAAGCTTACCTTATGCTATGCTTATCTTTGCTCTTGACATCTGCAACGATGTTCTTGAGGCGCTTGCTTGATTGAGAATCTAAGAAAGATTTTAGCAAAGCATATGCTGAAGTATATACGAGTCGACGAAGACGACGATGAGAACCTGAAGCGGGGGTGAGGGTTCGGCTCGGCCTGACATAAGGTTAGCATATGCACAGCTGATGCTCTCTTGAGTGATGAACATAATTGCACGTTTACCGTAATTTTTGTGACCTCGCTTGATCCTAGATTCGGCATCGGCATATGCTTCGCATCGGGCCGGAATAATTTCAACCCGACGTCAAGTCTCGCATATGCGGGGCTCATGCAAATTACAAAGCTCGGCCCGATGCCAAGAATGTTTTCCGGCCCTGGTTCGGCTATTCCAACCCCCTTACAAACTGCAACCCGGTCTTCTTTGATTCTGTCGGTCAACGAATTCAGCATCTACAATATTTCGGGGTTTTCGAAAGAAGTATCGAATCGAACATAAAGAGTCTCAGAATCTACCGTTAGCATGGCTTCAAAATTCCAGACTATTTTCTTCTCAACTCCACCTCAATCCAATGGAGGACTACGAAATCACCCTCAAAGGTATGTTCACCTCGCTTGGGCCCTGTGGGCCATAGGCTGACTCAATACCGTAGACTTGCTTGGCCTTCAGGCAGCGGTGTATGAATGGGCAGATAGCTATGACTCCAAGGTCCGAACTTGTGCGTCGCTGAACGACCATCGGCATTGACAATTTTCAGGACTGGGACAGACTGCGAAAATGCATTGCCCCAACCATGAGGGTATGGCTCTAAGCTCCAGCTAAGCTCTTGACGGAAAGAAAAAGACACTGATCATGCCCAATGTTCATAGGTCGATTACCGCGACTTCCTCGACAAGATGTGGGAGGCTATGCCAGCTGAGGAATTTGTCAAAATGGCCTCGGACCCTCACGTACTCGGTGATCCGAGCTTGAAGACCCAACACTTTATCGGCGGCACGAGATGGGAGAAGGTGTCTTATACCGATGCAATAGGGTACCATCAGCTTCGCGTACCGCATCAAAAGTACACCGATGCCTCTTGCAAGGAGGTTGTCGTCAAGGGGCATGCACACAGTTTCAACAAACATTGGTATAAGAAGATTGATGGTGTCTGGAAATTCGCAGGACTCGCACCTGAAATCAGATGGTTTGAATATGATTTCGACAAAGTATTCCAGAGTGGCAGAGACAACTTTGGCGAGAAAGAGCAACTCGACGAAGTGAAGGCGGCCAGCGGTATCCCGAGCGAGATCCCTGTCGACCATGAAGACAAACCTAATCAAACGAAGGAGTCGGGAAACGGTATTGAGGAACTACCTGCGATACAGAAGGCACAACTTGATGAGTTGAAGATAGATGATGCAACTTCGATTGAGGCTCTTGTGAGCGATAAAGAACCACTCGATGGGATGAGGCGACGGACGGTGTGCCCAACGGAGTTTCTGTGATGGCGTAAGCAATTTGCATAATGAAATCTCGGATACAATAGCCGTTGGGAGCGAGCTGCTGTCCATGCGGGTGATATCTTACTGATGTCGCCAAGATCTATCTCTAAAAGATACACATTTTCTTGCGAGGGATGTTCCCGCAACTACTCTTAATTTATAGCTCAATACTTCCATTCTCAGCCGTGAAAGTTTAGTTTTGAACAAGTCGTCTCCTATTCCACATATCCATAACTTAGTTATCAGATCATTGATATGATGCTGGAGATTTGAGCGGAGCCCCTCATTGAGCAAAGATCAGGCCAGGAACGTTAGTCGTTACGAGCCTTTGGTGGCCGTTCCTGACTACCATTAACTTAGGCGGCGTCCTTTTGCGGTCGATACGGCTGCGAGCTAGTGCAAGAAATGCAAGCCAAGAGGTATAGTAGATAACTGCTGATTGAGCTGGACTCACAGCGGATACTGAATCATTCGAATGTCCACCACCGCTTTGGCTGATACAATATCCTCCCGCCGAACAGGTACTCACACATGCGAATCCACAATCTTATCAGGCCGTATCCCAACCATAGGGCACAACAACAAGGCTTGTATAAGCCGCATTACGGACCTGAATTTTTCTGCCAAGCATTGCATAAGGAAAGATTGACAACCAAACCCATCCGAAGGTCGAGTGGCAAAGTTCATGCCATGCATAGTACTGTACAAGTTATCAAGGCATCTCCGCCAAAAGTACTTAGCAAACGCGACTGTAGCTGATCACATATTCTTCATCATGGTATCATATTGCTACTGATCTCAAGCAGATCACTGACTGCAACCCCGTTCCAATTGCCCCACCACAGTGTCCTTTTTAAAACAGATCCGCCGCTGAGGCAAACCCGTACATGAGGCGACTTATGTCGTGGGCACACTGATGGCATGGGGTATACCTGCTCAGGAACTGGCCGATTTTTCCCTGTAACCCCAGTCACGGATCGATATAAGGATCCGCCAGACTCGAAATATCTCAAACATGCCTCTCTCTCCAACAGTGCTCGCAACAGTATTGCTCTTGACATCCCCATGCCAGCTTCACCTGCAATGGTATCGTCATGCAATATCACTAAAAATAGGCTCAAGCTTTATCGCGAGCAGTCGAGCAGCGTCTGGATGCACATGATTCATGGGATGGAGCCGCTTACAAAGTCACGATAGGTTGCCATTTCTTGCTACCGCCGTGATGGACTTTCCGGGACAAATGAACTAATTTCCAAAAAGAGACACTTACGGCTTCTAGCCAGCTCTGATTGTGGGAGTGTAATAATCAGAACGCAGTGTGCGTACATGTCAGCACAGTCCCTTGACAGGGTTAACCATTGCAGGCTAAGAGAACCCGTAGGCTGCGAAGTCATCCAGAGGGTCGCTAACCCGAAGGGGCTTAGCTACGGAAACACGTCTGAAGTCCTGACACAACTCTCTAGCGGGCAACGAGTCAACGACTTTGATTGATACAAGCCCTCTCTATGAATCAGAGATGAATACTAAGCGTCCCTGTCCTCGTACCACAGGGACCAGTAGTTTCGACCCTGATGCTCTTTTTGGAGCTTGGCGAGATGGGCGGAAATTTCTTCCTGTGAACAATGACCTTCGATCCGCCATATTAACAACGTTCAGCTTGCCGCAAAAAGACAATTACATTTACCATGCGATAGCAAGCGTTACGCTGGCCCAAGTGCAACAGGCTATTGAATATGGAGGAAAGAATGGATTGCATGCTTGGTATATTGATGAAGATGGGAAGCCGGTATAACTCCTCCAAAACCTGTCAGTTGCGATCGAATAGCGCTGCAATATCTAGACGTTCTGATCGCTAGGGTCATATCGTCTCTCTGTAGCTACCACCGCCACCTACAGCGGACATCATCGCCTATACTTCCATCTTTGCCTCTAAAACCTCGACACCGAAGCTCCTCACTAGCCTCGCATCGAATGCGAAGAAAGGCTCCCTCCGTGCCAGCATAGCCCAATACTTACAGTCGCAGCGACTACTACCTTCTAAGTACGTGATCACCAAGTCGAAGACACACATCAATCCTTACTACGACTACTGGTGCTGGTCGTGTCAAAACCTGGAATGGGCAGGTCCAGAGCGAGCGACGGTGAAGATTAAAACAAGCCATCATATACTGCCCATATTCATGCATCACTTTGGCTGTGTTGTCCCCAGCTATGAAGGCCTTGAGATAATCAAGCAAACCACACACGGAAGGAGAATTGTTGAAATCGGAAGCGGCAACGGATATTGGGCGTACATGCTTCGTCGCCATGGGGTGTCTGTGGTTGCAGTCGACAATATTCAAAGCGAATATCGAACTTTGTGGATTGGTGATACCATAACTAACGACGGCGAAAAGTATCTCAAAGATGAAAAAGGAGCCAAGGATGCTGTTTTGCTCCTCGTATATCCAATAGTGGCTTCGGACTTCACCCCGAAGATATTAGAAGCTTACAGCGGTGACACGATATGTGTTGCTGGCACACAGAACCGAAATGGATATACTGCATTTAAAGACCGGATGATTGATGAACACGTTGCGATGGGGAAGGTAGGATTTCAAAAGACGGTACAGGTACCCTTGCCCTCTTTCGCAGGTAAAGACGAGGCGCTTTTCATTTTCGAGCGTCAGAGCACAATAGAAAAGTAAATTCTCGACATGAAAGGTACATTAAGACTCAACGCGATACTTCTCACTTTGCAGCTTTTCTACATAGCGATTTGTCCTGAAGCATAAGTAGTGGTATTTGTTGTGTATGTTGTGACAGTCACGAATGAATTTTTACTCTTCGAATTCTCTGCTCTTGACAAAGTCCTTCTGTCAATTCTTACACGACCAGCTTCCCCGTAACGTCAACCCAGACCTTCCGTTCCCTCTTCCTAATTGATCATCTTGCTTTTTCAATGAAATGTGTTTCGGTCAGCGAGCGCTGTTATTTCCGAACTACTGGAGGCCTCACAGCCTACATCAACATGCTGAAGCACTCGAGGACAATCAACAAGCCAATTAGACAAGACGCATCGCAATACAAACAGCGCTTCGAGGAACTGAACCTGCAGAAAACGAACACTGGGCTGCACTAACGAGTAATGGTTAGACCATAAATGTTGAATTACATCATGATGATACGAGTAGATGTTGATGTGTTGACGCGTGGATAGCGAAACGCTGGAACCGGTCCACAAACACAAACCAACCTACAGACCAGTGGATTACAGAAATCCACTATAAAGAATTGCAAAGTACCTAAGTAGACAGTTCGAATAATACTCTGCACACAGCGAGTACATCCACGATAATTCCGAAACAGTGCTAACAGCTACTGTTCAGCATTGTATCAGCCTCGGCTTTACCAAAAACTCTTGGCCCTCGCGACTCGAAAATGTCATCCCAACTCGACCACCCTGAAACCTGGACTACAGGCGCCGACGCCCCAACCGAGAAGCAAAAATCCTTCCTGTCCACGCTCGCCACCTCCAAAGGCGTAGAAATGGACCCCTCCAGCGTGAGCAAGGGCGAAGCCTCACAGAAAATCGACGAGCTCAAGAACAAACAAACGAAGAACCCAGACGCCACTGCGGGCCAGCCGATCCAGGACCCCAACACGTGGGCGACAGGAGCTGATAAGGCGACAGGCAAGCAACAAGGGTATATCGCTGTAATGGCGAAGGAAGCGGGGGAGAAGGTGCCTGGCGAGGGTATGGGGAAGACGGAGGCGAGTAAGAAGATTGAGGAGCTAAAGGGGAAGACGGGGATGTGAGAAATTCTATATGTTGCTGGAGTACCGATGGAAGGGGGTTCTTGAGGGTTAAGGAGATTCTGGTACGCGGTACGCGGTACACGTCAGGTAGGTTCTCGGAATCCACGCTGCGGGATCTTTCTGGCCCTGGGTATTTGGGAAAGAACTGGAAAATGCGCGTTAGGATATGAGGGACGAACTAATAGGAAAGAAGAACATAGACTAGTTTCCATTCTTGACAGCACTTTCAACATTGATCCCCGTGTTGTCTGCTTACACGGGCGTAAGGGACTAAGGTATATGAAGGTTCTCTCACTCTCATCCCCCATACACATTATACACTACTCTAGGTTCAAGATGTGCTTATATTTCCCATCCCGGATATTGTTTGCAAGACTCGGGGCCCATCTTCCGGTACTCGCTTATCCAACGAAGATCCAGCAGCCCACACAAAGATTCCGATACTACGTCTCGCACCTATCGTCGTTGACACAAACCAACACGTCAGCAATCATTCTTGTCACAATCAACGCAGTGTATCCACAACCAAGGTCTTGCAAACAGCGGGGTACACATACCTATATCCGTCCATCCAAATTGATGTTCACTAGCGACACACTGCAGATGTAGGGCAAAAGCCACCCAATAGATTTCACGATAGGAAGTGATATCTGTGGGATAGCAAGGCGAGCAGCGGATACCGGGGAGCTCCTCGGGATGGAAGAACCCTATGTTCGCGTCAGCCTTGATTCATGAAAGATAATCCGATAGCGGAAGAGCAGCAAGGACAGCTTATATCGATGGAATACCAAGGTCATCTGAATGACCAAAGGGAGTCTGACCTAGCATTACAATGGCAACTGTGCACGAGCCTTTTTCACATCGTCCTCATCAGTATAATATACTATCTAAAAAGAACCCCCCCGGGAAATGGCTTTGGCTCACCACTTGTATATCTTCTAGGCGTATTCATTTTTGGTAACCTCGACGTGGGGTCTGAGCCTGGCCCGAGAAACTCGAAGTCATGGTCGCCATGACGGTCGGATTCGGTCAGGGCCAGGCGGAGCAGGGCAGATTGACAGTCGAATGGATTCCAGCCTCGGGAAGTCCACTTTGGAGTATTGACACAATTGTAGGGGGGGTTGCCTAGGTTGCTGGTAATTGGGAGATTGTTCCGTTGAAGGCTACTTTGGTTTGATGCGAGGAACGAGAGTGCTGAAGGGTTGATTGCGGCTGCGCTCGCCAGGTGGATAAAGGGAAAAACGAGCAGGATGAAGATTGCACAAGAGCAAAGGGAGAGTGGAAAATGGGTGGTCATTTTTAACAGCAGCACAGGCTTGGAAGAGAGGTTGCCTGGCCAAGATATACAGGAAGCTATACCGACAAAATATAAGGAATTCAAAGTTTTAATTTTGCGGCTAAACTGCAGAAGCGCATCACGTTAGGGATATGGGATGCGATAACAGCAACCCTGAGATCTGGGACAATAGACGGGGGATTGGGATAGGACGTGTTGGGTTTGCGCCTGTGAGAACAAACTATGCGAATCACCTTATGTCCCGTTGATAATAGCCCACGCGGAACCTGCTTGGGATATCGTAGGAGGTTATCAAAACTATGGGGGTCTGAGACGCCTTTGCAACTTCGAAGACCCGAAGACGATGCTATATCTGTATTCCTTACGTGATCTAGCTGTAATCATAGGATGTAGAGCTTGAGGTCAGCAATATGTACTATTGAATACTACATACAAACGAAGACGCTGAAGATGCGCTTGCTTTGTTCTTCCATCGCCGAACCTCTTGATCCATAAACAGGCAAACAAAGACGCGGTGTTTTCAACCATCGGAATCATCCCCGAAGGATTACGGTGCCAGGTGAATGTCATTGCCAAGGGTCAAGTCAATGGCTTGCCGCTCCACGGTAACAGTTGTTCGCTAGACAGTCCACGTAGAATACTCCGTAGAGTCGAACATGTGAATTTGCATCTGACGATGATGAAATAGAGATGTGGCAGTGCAGGGCTGCTAAACCAGCCTTTTTCACCAGTAGCGTTTGGCGTTAAGCCTAACCGAGGTGTGGCTTGAAGGCGAACATGATGTAACGCGGTCAAGGCGGAAATCATATCCTTGGTTGGACCATCAACAGACTCATTGAGCGAAAAAACCAAGGCACGAGGGCACATGAAGGCAGAGTTTGCCGATTACGTCGAATTACGTGGTGCAATGAATCTATGCCGGCATCACTACCATAAAGTCTCTCATCACCCTTCTTCCTTCATGCACATATCAATCTCTCTTCTCTATTTGAACTTACAACATCAGTTCCCTTACACTGATCCTTAATTTCCATCCCTTCGCCATGGTCTCTAAGGTCGGCGCAGCGCTACGGGCTTCCACCACCTTCATCCGTGCACTTCAGTTCCTCATAGCAGCCCTCGTGCTAGGCATTTTCTCCTACTTCCTGGCCTGTAAGTCGAGCTGATCCTGCTTGACTGTGCAGTCATGTACTGATGTCTAAGCAGACCTTTCGACGCACCACACACACATCCCAACATGGATGAGGGCGGTTGAAGGCATGGCTGGGGCTGCCGTTATTTACACTGCCTTTGCCGTTATCCTGACGTTCTTCCTCGGGGGCATCACCTTCTTCGCTTTCCTCGCTCTACTGCTCGACTTGGCTTTCATGGGTGCCTTTATCGCCATTGCGGTCTTGACACGTGGTGGTGCTCGCTCGTGCAGTGGCAGGAATGTGCCTTCTCCTCTTGGATCCGGAAACTCCAAAGCCTGTAGGCTAGAGACTACGGTTTTTGCCGTCGCCATCATTGCTGCGTAAGCCGACACCTCTTTCGAAAGCTTAGTTATCAAAAATTGCTAACTCTACCTTCAGCTCCCTTTTCCTTATCTCTGCGCTCATGGCTGTCCTTTTAAGCAGACACCAGAAGAAAGAGAAAAAGTTCGGACCAGGCCCATCCAACAATTATACATCAGGTTCCGGCAAGAAGGCGCCGTTCTGGAGTCGCAAGAACAACAAAACGCATGATGCTGAACTAGGTGCAGCTGGAGCCGGCGGCGTAGCTTTGGCAGAAGAAAAGCACCACCACCACAATAACGGGAACATTCGTCCTTCCCACGACACTGCTATGACTGGATCTACGGCAAACGCTCCTGACAACGCTTACGGAAATGTACATAACAAGCATGACAGAGAGCCGACGGTTCCTGCTATTGGAACTGCCCATACACCACATCACGGTGCTGCGACTAGCAATCTTAATGCTGCTTATCGCGAGCCTACCACGGGCTCCCACCCTGTTATTTACGATCCGCAACCAGAGGCTGCGATACACCACGGAGGCTTCCCACATACTCATCCCGAGTCTGAGGAGTTGGGATACAACGGGCGCGCAGGGAACTATGGATCCAGTCCTGGTCATTACTGATGAAGTGGTATGGATACAGCCTTGCATCTCTCATCTGCCTCACTACCGTATGACCGTTATGTATTACCGCACATAAGCATCTCTAGCAATCTCTTGTGTCTGTTTGTGAAACATGATGCTTTGATCTATGTCAGCAACGAGTTAGCAGTTTAATAATAAATCATAATATCCGCCCATCGAGCCACAATTTGAGTTTTGCATGTTGGTTTGTTGGTTTTTCTAGCAATTAGTGTAATTTGGTCTTCAAATGCTTTATCGATTCACAAAGTTCTCAATATTGTATATGTATGATCATACAATTTTGACATCTCAACATATGGCCATTGAAGATGACTTTCCAAGAATGCATTGATATTTGTCAATTAAATGAGAATATGTCGCAAGGGAATGATAACAAGTAAGTCTTTTCAACAGCTTTCTATTCAGATATCGAGACTAGTGTGATGATTGCCTAAGAAGGACAATGTTGAGACTGCCATGTAGAAGATAATCTAGCTGTCCAGCTTCGAGCTGGCTCCCCAACATTATCGTCCTAGCTACGCCGGTCACGCCACCGATCGCCCGTTATCAATCGATATCGATAAAGTGGTCCACCAGGCGTCCATCCTTATGGTGCCAGCGTCTTATTTCGGGGTTCCACCATCTTCCTCTGTTCCGCTGCTCTTCGTATATTGCCGTGTCCGTGAAGCGGAGTCCTACAGCTCGATATGCTGCATCCATGCCCGGTTGTGTAAAAGCCCCTTGCCGCCGAAGCTCTTCGAACATCGCGCGGTCTTGGTCGAAATTCAGCACGTGAGTATCAAGCTGCAGGTTGCCAGCCAAACGTGCTCCGCCTGCTAGGAGCTGCTGGTATAGCCGGCGATCCTTGAGAGCGCCCTGGCGCCGAATGTCGGCGAGTCTTAAGCGGTGGTCGCCATATCCAGTATCGCGAATCGAGATGTTCGAGCTTTGTGGAATGAAGCGACGGTCGGTCATCGCGACCATCGCGATGTTCATACCTTCGGCCGGCATCGTGATTTCAAGATCATCTAGATCCAGGCCTCGTCCAGTGTAATGTAATCTTGTGAACAGCTTATGACGACAAAACGGACAGGTATTTTTATTTGCCTTAGATTCTCCCACCCAAAGCAGAATGCATTCGCGATGAATGCTGTTCTGGCAGCATGGCAACTGGACTATTGCGACACCATCTTGATCATCCGCATAATCTTCGCGACAGGTGCCACATGTTTGACGGTCACTTGGGAGCTGGGAAGGTCGACTAAGAGGAAGCCCAGCTACGTATTGGGATCCAGAGATAGCTCGACCGGCACCAGATCCTACATTCACATCAAGTGCAGGTGGGTGAACTGCGCGAACGGGCATTCCTGCATAAGGGCGCGGAGAGCGATGCCAAGGAGGGAGACCCATAGGAAGGCTGGGGAAGCCGACTCCGTCATAGCGGACTCTCTCATAAACTCTGCCATAGTTGCTCTCAAAAGTCTTTCTCACTAGTCCTGAGACGTCCGTCTCTGGGGCTAGGGTCTCGAGAGCGCTCTCTGCGTCGTCTGCTGCCAAAGATGGGCTTTGTGTACTCTGACGGTAAATGTTCGTTGCTTGAGTATTTGACATGTCGTGTTTGGAATTTCTAGAGAAATAAGGAAAGATTCATCGCTTTCTCTGGTCTTTGAAAGTGAGCGCGCATTTTTAAGGACAGTTACTTTTTCTGTGAACAACGAATCATTCAATATATAACACTCTCGATCCTAAGCGAACCGATCCTAAGCGAACCGTAGAATCCTAGACGCATAGCTCAAATATCGACACTAGCTTTGTGTTGAGGTTGGTATTCTGTTGGACAAAGTGATAGCCACAGTGACGACTTAAGAGCGTCTAGCGACACACAACAATTCCCAGGTCCACATGCCATTCCTACTGACAATATTTAGGTGTAATGAGGCGAGCAAGAGCGAAAATCGCAGAGTAGGTATCATACCCATTCCCTATATAGAGATCAAAAAAAACCCGGCAACAATACTGTCAATCTTTAGCGAACGGAATGTTTGATATTGTAAGATGGTATAAGTGAAGTTTAGTCTCAATCTCTCAGTCATAAGCTATCCTGCGATATGAAAGATTGTCTCACCGCTGGCCAAGATCAAGAAGGTCGTAAACAAGACCTGCATATCGATTGAGGTCAGCCCCAGCATGGAAAGCCTCCCGAAGAAGGTTTCGCCCAGCCTCCTCGCAGAAGAGCGCGTTATCGTCATGCATCCAAGTTCCGCTGATGTTTCGCAGGCTGAAAGATTCGTCGCCAAGCCTCGCAAGCCACTCTGTGCGGTCCTCTAGTTCCATACGCAGGACGAGCTCCCCCCGCTCCCGGAGCTGGGCGAACGGCGCTAGTTCTTCCTGAACACTAAGCTCGAGCCCGTCGAGCACGATGTTCCGCGGTGGCAGATCCGCATCGTCGCGGCGCAGCTCATCGTACAACTCGAAATCGTTGCGCACGCAGCCCGCGGAGAAGACGTCGTACACGAATGCAAGACGTTCTTCAAGTTCTCGTTCAAACCGATCAAGCTCTGTTTCACCGGTCTCAAGGAACGCCGCCAGGTTGGCATCGTCTTCGTCGTCTTGTGGACGTCGTACGAGAAGGCTCTGGTCATGTTCGAACAGGAATTTACGGCAGGTCGGGCATGTGGTCTTACCCGCTTTCTCCTCCGACAGCCACTCATTGATACACCCGCGGTCATAGTTGTGGGCACAAGGTAGAATGACGGGTTCCTCGTTGTCCGGATTGTAGGTAGTGAGACATAGTGCGCATCTTCGATCTTCGGCAGCCGCAGGCAGAGAATCTAGAGGGACTGTTGGGAGTAAAGCGACATATAATGACCCAGAGATGGTCTGAAGCTCCGTCTGATGTCCTGTCTGAAGACCGTCAGCAATTCCTGACCCAGTGAAAGTGTCGGATGTGCCTCTTTCGGGTATTGCAGCATCGGACGTGGCAGCGTTCGATGAGCTGGTGCCGGACATGTTAGTATCGACCATGGCAATGAGACGTATGGTTTGAAGAAGGATCACAAGAAGCAAGCAAAGTGGTCAAGTTTTTACAGTGAAGAAGTATTTGACCAAAGTCTTGCAAGCTGAAAGGAAGTTCTTTGAAAGCATTTAATCAACAATAGTATTATTTACGCACAAAGATATTATTACTCAAAGGAGGGATATCCTATCACAAAGAAACTAGGGTCTCCTTCCCCTCTTCGAAAGTCTGGCATGTCGAGGTCAGTCCAGTCCAAAAGCAAACAAGTATCATGCAGGATCTTACGCGGGGAAAGCGATACGCAACAGCCAAGCGTCAGGAAATTGATCCCAAGTCCCTGGAGTACGCCTTATGCATTCGAGATGTCTGTGATATTCTTCGTTTGGAACATGCGCACTGCGGGGACGTTGTCCCTGTCGCCGGCGAATGTCCTTCAAAAGAGCGAGCTCTTCGTGACAATCCAATTGCGTCGCCTCTGGATCGGGTGCTATGCGGAGAATTCCCTCCCGGTGGAGCTCTGCATACAGGTGGAGGTCTGTTCTGATGGCTTTGAGATCGATGAGATTTGCAAGCCATTGCAAGCTGCCGTCGTCATCTTGTGGCCACTCCCACTCACCCTCTAGGACAGATTCGTCTTCTTCTTCGTCTTCGTTGTCTTCCTCTTTTTCTACTTGCTTCTCAAAAAACTCTTGACGGCAAATCGGGCAACTATTCTGATTAGCGCCCTTTTCGGACAGCCACGCATTAATACATTCCCTATCGAAACAGTGACCAAAGCCGCATCCCATTTGAATCACATCCCGGGTCGATTCATTTAGGTCGAACGCAGTCAAGCATATTATACATCCCTGATCGAATGAGTCTTCGGAAATCAGACTCAGAGAAACCGTTGGCCTTTGGGCGACGTAACGTGAGCCTACTTCTTTAGGCACTCTATCGTGCAAATGTGCGTCTGAAAAATCAGTCGGATCGGGACCTGGTGCGTCGCTCTTATCGGAGCCGGAAGTATCTGTCCACTCGGAGTCTGAACCTGGGTCAGCGTCCGGCATATCAGCATCCGGCATATCGACGTCCGAGTCCGACATATCGATGGCACTTTCTAATTTTTAGAATTGACGGCACAGAAATAGTATCTAGATGGATTCGATATCAAATTTGCCGTTATGCTCGGTAATTCTGAATTCGCAGGTCTGAACGCTTTAAGGAATAAATGAAAGGGGGAAATGGAAAAGGAGACCTTGATATATTTTGACAAGATGGATGCATTGTCGCATCTGTTGAAACATGAACAGTAACTGGAAGTGTCGAAATCTTGACACCGAGCACATCGAACATGCGACAATGGACAGGTGGTAACGAAAAGTTCATCCAGATGTTCGGGGTCCGCAATTCTGCAAGCATGCTCGAGACGCACCTGGAAGTATCTGGACGAAGAACAAAGAATCATAACACAGCTCTAAAAAGTTCGCGCTCTATGAAAAAAATTAGTCAAACCGTGATTCACATCTGATACAATACCTGAAGATGCGACCTACCAACGCCTAGACCTTCATCTCTACCCTTTCGAGTCCTTCATTGGTCTTGAGAAGCAGCACTTTCGAGTAAGTAACTGAAGGCATGTCCAAGAATCGACCGCGGAGGGCCATTCCGCAGCAGTTTCTTAACGAAGAGTAGAGAAACAACGTCATTCTGTTATGAAACCAACAATACTGGACTGTGTTTTGCAACATCCTGGCTGCTACACGCTGAGTGACGCGCACAATGCCATTGCCTAGAAAAGGCAACAATTGCGTTGTCTAATTACCACTCTTGTAAAGAAAAGATATGACAATGCCGCCTGGAAAATCAGTATATAAACCCTCTAGACTTCGGCTCAAACCAACCAAGCAGCTGCTTCTTCTACACTATATACACACTCTCCTTTGTCGATATATATATATTATATACACCCCGAACTTAGGATTGGAATTGCCGTTTTCGATCGGGAAAGGGAGCAAGAGGGAGCACCGGGGGAGCACTATGGGGCAGTACAGGGAGCACATAGAAGGAGCCTGATATAGCTTAGAGCACTTATTGCTGTTGGAATATGCTGTACATACCTGAATAGGATTGTTCCAAAGTGTGTTCACATTTTGGCCGATTCGTAAACTCAACAATTGCTAAAGCTGCCACCTAAGTTTGACTAGTCCCTTGATAATTCGTAAGTCCATTATAGAGTTGGAAGGAGCGAGCTATGAGTTCCCGTGAGCTCTGCCCCCCATTCTCAAGTAACCTCTCGGTCATATCTTTGCTCCTATATGATTACTATCTTCTCCATTCTCCTACTACTTCCGGTGCCTTCTTACTTCCATTCCAACCCCCCAAATTTGATCTAAGCTGGCTGTCCTGTTATGTTGGTTTTTTCATTGACTGATAGTGATGCTTGAGGGGTTTTGTGTGGGTCCCTAGAGATCATGGAATGGCATTGTACCAAGATAGATTTTGTAATTTGGACTACGTAAATACTGGCAGCAGATTAGCACAGTATGAACCCTTTATCATGAGATATCCTCTGCCGCCTTCTGATCAGATTTCTTCGTTCTCTTTTCCTCTCTTTTGTGCCAATCGACTTACTTTATCTTAATATTCTATCAGCTGACGTGCACTCTGTTCACTTGCTTCTTCAGGAGTGGAGCTCGTCTTCACCCGTTGCCTACTTGTTTCATTCCTGTGCCTCTACTGCTGTAGCTTTGCCATACTGAAAACAGCAGAAGAAAGACTCATTAAATGCTGGGTATCCCAGTCCCAAGCTTGCACACCATCCCCTGATGGCAGATACTGGAACATCTGCCCTTGTCCCAACATCCACATATTACTCCCTGTCCAAAACAGCCACCAACTTTACACCGGTACTCCTTCTCTTTCTCTTTCATAACGTTCAACAATGTGCAAAAGCCCTTACCAAAAACATCCTCGACTTCGTCGACACCAAGCCATAGGAAATACTCCTCCCCGATCGTTCTCATTTGCTTGAGCCTATTCGGTCCTGACCTTCCAGAACAGGTTATCAAGACCCGTAAAATGCATCATTTCTTTGCTGTCAGTGTCACCTTGGGGTTTCAGTACGAATAGAATATCTGGTTCAGCAAAGTTCTTCGGGAAATAGGAAGCGCCTCCAAGCCTTGAATGATCCGTTCCTGGTAAGAGTGCTAGCCACTGCATCATTGATACACGACTGTGATCGTATGACAAACCAATCTTCACTCCTTTTACTAGTGTGTACCTCTTATTTCGCTACAGTTGTTGTAATACGGCAAGACCTCCTGTCTTTGAGCAGGACAAAATGTTTCGAATAGAACATAAAAATAGAACTAATTGGTTTAGATAAGATAATAACTTAAATAAATCTTTCTGTAAGGTGCTAGCACGCCGCTGGCTGCTAAATCGCTAGAGGTGCACTGGCGGGTGGGAAGAAAGACGTGAAAGCGCATAGAGCCATAAGATAGTCAAAGCTGCCTATAACGGAGGTGGCAAATCGGCTCCTTCGTTCCGTAATATAGAGATTATCCGTTATAGATATTTATTATATAAGCACCCCTATACGAGTATGGGCCCTACCAAATCTACGAAGTACCTACCACCCCCTACCACCCCCCCTCCCCTTTAACCAATCCTTCAAATCCTTCTGCTTCAAGCCCTTCATATGACGCTTTAAAAGCTTCCTTTCATGAATTCTGAGCATTCGGCTGAAATTCGGATCATAGCTTCACTGTTCAGCCGGGCTTATTTGACACTGATAATTTCACTAGCGGTAGAGCTGTTGAGGTGATAACCGTAGGTCTGTTGCCACCAGCGACTGCAGGCCTTCAATTTGAAGCGCCTAATCGAGACCTGATTAGAGTCATCATAGTACCAGGCCCGTAAGGCCTTTCGTTGACTGTTTTGAATAGGTTTCCGTGGGTATTTGGGGGGGAGGCGCCGATGGGTAAGTTTAATGTAGACATTTGATATAACGAACCTCACCCAAAAAAAATTGCGTTATATGGAGATAATCCGTTAGCCCCACCTAAATTTGGTGGAATCCGGGCCGTGTCTCCATTATTGCCAGGTTGAATTCCCCTAGCTTTGACTGTATCCTATTCCTAACAAATATTAACATTTAACCAATAGCTGGTAATCGGAAAGTAAAAGGGAAAATCATGTGTAGCCCGTATATTTAACGTTGGACAACATCGTTTACTCTATACTAACGCTGCGAACAACGTAAGAGATCGAGTTATAAAAGTCGCTGTAACGCCGAAAGATAAAAAAAGCTAGCTCAGCAGTTTGGTACCTCGGAGAAGACAAAAATCCACCACCAGCCCAGAAAGGAGGCTGTCACATTTTCTCTACAAAGCTTGTCAGCCCGCCTCACGGAACCGTGCCTAGACTAGGTCAATCAGCAGCTCTGCTCAGCAGTTTGAGCTGCCACGGCATATCATTGACCTACTGAGTCTCTTTGCTCATAAATTGCTAGGTACATGTCAATGTCGCATACAGAGGCGAAATCTGAGCATTTTGTTGGAAACAGGGAACAGTACTGTTACCCCTGTGGTTAGTAATCTCCGCATTCATCCGGCGCTAGTGGATGGGTATTTACCTTCTTCCTTCATCCGTAGTTCCTACCTACTAGATAGTTCAACCATATCTACATGCCTATCTACCCTACTGACCTCGTATACCAAGACATTTCTGACAGCTAGGCTCTAGCATTGACCTTTATGTGCTTCGACAATTCATTACAGGTAGAGGTCTATGGAGAAGTCTGGACGTCTTCAGTGATTATCAAGCTCCTTCGCTATGGGGTGCCTAAGTACGCTCTGCAATACTTGCAATGAGGCTTTGGATTCTCCGCTGGCTGAAAAATCCTGGAGACACCATCACAGAGTTCTGGAAAGCCTCCGGGAAGCTGTATTGCATAGATGCTTTATTTGCTCCATTATGTGGAAAAAGTCAGGCGAACAGCAGCGAGCTGAGTGGACGGACGGCTCCGGACCTTGGCAACCCATGCAATGCCGCGTTTACAGAGAAGAGAGCGAAGAAACATTGGTCAAGCTAGAAATACTATACCTGGATACCGTAAGCAACCAGTATATAGACATCAGATTCCGTCTAATTCCACCAGAGGGTCAGCTTTGCTTCGCTTCTTATTAAATTCGTTCTGTACCATTTTGATCCAGTGTGCTGATGAGGTGCCGTACTCAGATGATGAATTTCGAAATGCAGTCCAGTTCCACCATTTGGAGTCTGAAACTTCATCTTCATTGACTCTTGATTCAGTCCACGAGTGGTACCTCTCTTGTCGGGCCAACCACACGCGCTGCAGCCGTCTAATTGATGGGAAGTCATGGTACCCTACTCGCTTGCTCGATATCGGTGTTGAAGGCGAGGCTAAGTGGAAACTACATACGCCCTCAGATAATGAGTTCCCACCGCCATTCTACATGACACTGAGCTACCGATGGAGTACTAGTCCTGGCCTACTGCTTCTCAAATCAAACATCGAGAAATTTTGTTGCGGAAAGTTTATACAAGATCTCCCTCAAACATTTAGACACTCGATATTTGTTGCTCGACGATTTTCTATACGATATCTTTGGATTGACGCGCTGTGTATTTTACAGGACTCACAAGAAGATTGGGAGCGCGAGTCAGTAAAAATGCGAGATGTCTATGCTAACTCTTCCTGTAACATCGCTGCGTCAGCTTCCACTGATCCCGAAGGTGGGCTCTTCAGATCGCGTGACCAGGAAACCGTACGGCCAGGCCTTGTGAAAGCAGCCTTTTCAACGTCCGAACCTAAGGAGTATTACCTATTTGATAAGTCCTATTCAGAGCGTCAACTTCTGGACGGCCCTCTCCATAGACGTGGGTGGGTTTTCCAAGAACGGCTCCTTGCACCGAGGGTGATTCACTTCACAGAAGACCAGGTATTCTGGGAGTGCTTTACGGAGCATAAGTGCGAAGGATTTCCTCTTGGAATACCTTTCTTTTCTTCTCTCAAAGACTTCGACACGCTGTGGAAGGACTCGAAATCTAGCGGAATACCGCAGAACGTAGTTTCACTTCAAACTTTCAACTTGTGGAACGATCTTGTCGAGGAATATTCAAAGTGTGCCTTTACGAGACAAAGTGATAAGCTTATTGCATTCTCCGGTTTGTCAAGGCTTTTCCATGACACTACAAGGGATGAGTATCTTGCAGGACTGTGGAGATCTCGTCTAGCAGAGCATTTGGATTGGCGCGTGTACAAGCCGGCCCCAAGGTGTGCCTCCGAATATCGCGCGCCATCATGGTCTTGGGCCTCTCTTAACGGACCAGTACGGCCACACGGACTGAGCGCACGTACAAACATGCAGGTATCAATATTAGATGCGCAAGTGCAGAGCTCGAAATCGAATGCAATGGGCCGGGTCCTGGGAGGACATATCAAATTAAACGGCAGTGTTACTAAGGCCATATACCATGCTGTTGACGATGCTAGTCATTGTTTACTAGAGGTCGGAACTCATCGAATTGGAGTCAATATCTACCCTGATGCTTTAAGTATTGGGTTTGAAGAAGGTAAAGAGATATACTCTCTGGTTTTAAAAACGGAGCCAGTGTTTTCGGATCACTCTGAGAGTCATGAAAAGCCTTGTGCTGCAGCTTCAGCGGTTTTTCTTGTCTTAGAGTCTCTACAGCACATGTCAAATACCTATAGACGTATTGGACATTTTGTGCTCTACGAACGGGAGGATATCGAGAAGCTTGGTCTTTATTTTAGTAGAGATGGATCAGTAGTACTAGGTACAGAGATTCAGCGCTCCGTAATCACGATAGTGTAAGAAAGGGCGAATATGAAAGGCTCTGTTTCAATTAACAAACTTATTTCGTTACATGAATTTGCGGTGAGCAGAACTCTTCGGAATCCTTGGCTCCTAGAAGGAGAAAAATTTAACCCACAGCTCAACCGGGAAATTCTTCCAGGGTTGCCGGTTTTAACGAACAAGCTGGGAGAGCAAAGGTGAAGTAGCACCCCTCCTATACCATAATATGGGCAATTGAAGCCGGGCTGAACACAGCCAGTTTAGGCTCCTATGTGCTGCGCCCCATCTAATGCGGGCCTTGCTCGCCCTTGCTCCCTCGGTGCTCCCTCGGTGCTCCCCCTGTGCCTCATTGCTCTCCCCCTGCTCCCTTTCCTAGACGGAAATGGTAATCGCCAATCCTAAGTTCGGGGTGTATATAATATATATATATATATACCCAAGTATCCTCGGGGAAATACTGACCGACACTATCTCTGCCCCCCACAGATATCGGGCACACATACAGCGCGCCTATCGGATACACGCAAAGCCTGGAAGGGCGACCTCTTCGAACCTCTCAAATTAAGAGATTCGGTCGCTGTACTAGTTCGTAGGCCTCATCCAGCTCTGGACCGTACCGAAGCACGCCTTTGAGGGAACATTTGCAAACACGAATCAGAGAAGGTCGTTTCAGTGACCGCCGTAGTCCCCTCACGACTGCCGAGTTCCCCGAGACTCTCCAGACACTGGGCCCTTACGGTCATTTGATCACAACTGCACTTGTTCGCGGGCCATCATCCAATTGCCCTGACGGTTCGGACATCGAAACCTTCGATCCACCAGCCAGCCGAACACGCACAAGACGCTGCCAGCGAAATCAACATCTCACATGTACCCTCCACCTCATCAACCTCAGGTGCAGAAATACCGCAGCCGAAACGGACGACTCATGTGTATTCTCCGACTCACTACCCGAAGACGTCCAAGCCACGGCAACCCCACGTAAAGATTGGTGGAAAGTCTACCAACTCGAATCCGAAGACGCAGACGACACTGCAACCGAACAACCCCACCCTTGGGATATCAGTAACATGCTGAGCTTCCATTCATCGCAACGCAAGACTCGCTTCTAAGAAGAAATGGTCTCGTGAGGATGCCTTCGTAGATCAGTACCGTGCTGAACTCCCCATGCACCGCGACGCAAAACTCGCCTCTAAGGAGAAAAGGTCTCGTGAGGATGCCTTCGTAGATCAGTACCGTGCTGAACTCCCCATGCACCACGACGCAAAACTCGCCTCTAAGAAGAAAAGATCTTATGTGAAGTCCGAAATGTCAGTTAATCTCACTCGCCCTGCGATTCTCAACTATACAGTCTAACGAAGGTCCAACTCCTTGATGGTCTTTATCGACTAGAGTATCCTGATGAACCGGATAAAGACATCTACAAGCGACGTGCACAACTCAACCGTCCTCCGATTTCCTATATGCACACGCGCTAGCTCCGTCTGCTTGGTTTCCAGACTTCACACGCTCTAGTGGCTATCAATACCTTCAGCATGAGCCTTTCGGTCTACTCCCACGAAGATGTAGATGGTAAAGACAATTCAATAAATAGTAGTCAACAAAAAGATGGTCAAAACAGTTCAAAAAATAGTAATTCTTTTATTTTCAACCTTACAACCAATGTAAACATGGTTTGTATCTTTTATACATGAAAATTATAGATGGGATAATATCATGTGTACTGAAGTATGGTTACTGAAACAGACTTAGGCAAGCGAGGGAATAAGTAGTGTACTTTCAAACGAATTGTCAAAGAAAAGGATGGGTCGAGAAAAGATCGGTAGAAGGCCTTGATAAGGAATAAAGATTACAAAGATCTGAATATCACCAGAGTACGACGGTAGCACGGGGAGATTCAACAATGATTCTTATAACTCTTTCTCACCCGACGAACTATAGTCATCAGGAAGTGATGCAATGTTTACCTTGGCGTCGCATCGCACACCAATCCGGATCAAGTTTAGCGTATCAGGCTTACTCTAACCAGACGACTTCCAAGATGAACGGTGAACAACGAATGAAGGCAGTGTAATATCTTTATCTATTCGAAAACCGAACTATGATCAGCTTTAAATTAGAGTACCTTCGTCAAAGAGTGCTTGCTTGTCCTCGGAACTTAACGTGGATTTTGGCTGGGTCTCTCAGCCTTGCGGGCAATGGCGTGTCGCATCGCATCGCGTCTTCAGCTTTCTACCGTCAACAATTCAGCTGAACTGTTTTCCACTGTATGAGTCTGCAATCTTCATCAGGCACTCTGTGCCTTTGCTGACTGTCTTCCGTTGCCTGCTACTGCAGCGAAGTGCCATTCGTCATTTCAGTCTTAGTACTACGGCCCACAGCCCCTTTCAGTACTACATAACACATCATACTATATATCTCCCATCATGGCCCAAATTCTTCTTTCCGTTTTCCCTACCTCTCATCAACTACTTGTATATACCCTTATCACAACTGCTCTGTGTCCCTCTCCGTGCTTGCCGTTGGTGTGCTTTGCCTATCTTTCCCTAGGCTTCTACTGCGATCTTCCTACAAATCTCCAGCAGTGCCATCCCAACTCCAACAATTTCTCTCTCACATATCGATATGGGCATATTCAATGGTGGGCCAGCGCCCGTGTGCCCGGCGCTACCTACCCCACTCAACGGCAAGTAACCGATGTCAATCAAAGGGTACCGAACCAGACACTAACAGTGTTGCCAGATATCTCTCCGATCGCAGGCTCGCTGACGCTCCATCGACTTAGCATGTACATAGCCGGTATTAGCATGGGAGTCGCTATTCTGATATCCGCCACTCTCATCTTCCTTCATGCTACGCACCTAAGCCGCCCTGCGGAGCAGATAAAGTACGTCTTGAGACCTTTACCCTGCCACGCGTATCCTAACCCTTGGCCAGAATAATCCGCATCACCGCACTCATTCCAACTTTCGCACTTATTTACTTCATCACTATTTATCTCGGAGTTTCCGCCATCTATCTCGTGCCATGGGGCAAAGCATGCGAGGCTATCTCTCTAGCGAGCTTCTTCTTCTTAGTTTGCGACTATCTATTCCCGAGTCCGAATGGATCGGATGGGGAAGGCCAGTCCTTCGAAGCAATTGAACACAATTTCAAGTTGGGCGGTGCGGCAGCTTCAGGCGTGGATCTCAATGGCATCAGAGTATGTTTCCAAAACTTTTACGAACACCGACATTGCTAAATCTCATACCAGAGAAACCGCACCCTCGTCTGCCAATACATCGGTGTAGCTACTCTAGTCGCCCTTATCACCGACATTACGCAGGCTACTGGATATTTCTGCCGCAGCTCGAATAGCATTCATTTTGCTCATATCTGGGTAAGGAGGAACTGCGACATCATCCAGACCTTTTATTATAGGGTATAGCTAACGTTCACGTAGTTGACAATCATTCATGCTATCTCAGCCGCCGTTGCCATCATTGCTATTATAAAGTTTACGAAGCAAATGCACCCCCGACTCCACCACCAAAGAATAGTGTCGAAACTTGTTGCGTTCAAGCTTATAGTCGGACTCGACTTCATACAAACAGTAAGGCCTGCTACTCCACATTTTCTCTGCTTGGCATAGCTAACATACTACAAAAGCTTGCTTTCTCCATCGCGGGTGCCCGATTCCAGCCAAGCAGCAAGCTCTCCTACCTGGGTTTGACCGTCTATCTCCCCGCCATCATATTCTGCGTCGAAATGACCATCTTCTCCTTACTCTTCCACTTCGTCTATAGCTACCGACCTTATATCACCAATCGCTCGGCAGGCTTGGCATATCATGGTGGTCCGCTGGGGATTTTCGCCATTGGGAAGGCTCTTAACCCGGTTGATGTTTTCGGCGAAATCTTTTACAGATTCTGATCTTGTTCTCGGGCAGGGATAAAAGAAGGTAGGAGGGAAATGAGCATTGAGTACTAAAGGCTTTTCATCTATTACGGGAGGAGTTAAACTGTGCAGAGCCCTCGGTGTATTTTTTCTGAAGTCATTTTTCCCGCTGTCAAGCAAAGTTGTATACTGAAATAGATATAGCGGCGTTAGAAATGGTTTTGTCAGACAATTACATTGCGCAGATACTGATGATAGCTCGATCGATGCATCAAGCGCTTTGTATGCTTTATCATTGCCGTCATCAGAATGGATTCCAACCTATTGGACTATCTTCATCAAGAGTCACTACGGGTTATCTTTCCAAGGTACCTTAGGCGGTCATCAGGTCACACATGAGAGCTCCTATCGGGCATCGACTCCGTTTGAACCAATATATATTATATGTGTTTGGGCAAACCCGACAGCCCCTGGCGGTCTCCAGGGCTAAATTTTGCCCCGGAAGCCGCCCTGAGGTGTCAAGCACTCCCTCTATCTAAGCGACTGAGTCTATGGAGTGGGTGGGTGGGGCAAAAGCGCGTTTCTGGCTGAAACTTAAGGGATGGAGAAACAGGAAGAGATGAAGGGGGAAACAGAAGGGAGGACGGCCTATTTATTCCCCTTTTCCCCGCTTAATCTCCTTGTTCTCTAGCGGCCGACATTGGCCGAGCCAGCCGGGTAGCACCACCTCCGCTTGCCGATAGCCTCCAGTCAAGCTGGCCCTTGATTATCAACTGTTGCTGGTAAGGCTGGAAAAAATCTCTGTTAAAGAACAACACTTTACAACAACAGAGCACTCTACAGAATCGTTCATGAACCCTTCCTTCTTCTTCTTTTTCCTTTGATTGTTCTTCTTCTGCTTCTTCTTCTTCCGCCACTATGTAAGCTAAAACGAACGCTGACCTAATAGCCAATGTAGTACCCTATCAAGACTCTGTTTTCGTCGATGATCAACGCTTTAGGAATCTATTTTCTCCCGAGGCCGTCGAGTCTTCCTGAGACCAACTGATCAAAAGTATCTCTTACCCGTCGCCCCCTTCCTCTCCCACAGATGGCCCGTGGTTTGAAGCCTAAGAATTTAAATCCTCGGCCGTTTCAAAGGTTTGAAACTGACCCACTTCATTCATTCAGATAAAGAGCACGCTGGCTTCATCTATATAAGGTACCCACTCCCCTCGCCTACGACCTCCTTCCCAACACCAACGTCGTCCCTGAAGTCTCTGACGCCTACATGGTATCTTTTCACCACTAATTACACTGCCTCCGAGATCTTCGGATACAGTACATAGACCTAGCTACTGTTGATGCACGTGATGCTCAGGGCCTATCCTAATCGGGTTAGTCAGGGGTATCTGTTGGTTTAGTTAGCTGGACCTTCATCTTCATAGAATCTACACACTTACACCTATCGCTGCTTTAACAGCTACAGCACCGAACAGATCAGCGACCTCTCTTGTGAAGCTGCATCATGCGGAGCACTGTTTCAATTACGTCTGGCAAGGGATTATGTGTGCCGCGGACACGACGCTGGAGGGGCCGGATCCGGAGCCGGAGGCGGGAGAGAGTCCTTTAAGGGGGTGGGGAGTAAAGCATTGGTGTCGGGATTGGGGTGGCCTTATGGAGTGGATAGAAGAGAATGCGGCCGTGGGGAAGAGGCGTGGTGGGAGGAGTTCCTGAACAGGAGCGGGGACTGCTTGTGTAGTATCCACACCTTTGACTTGTTGTAGACAGGTGGGAAAAGTCACACGTAGTGCTGACAACATGTTTCTACCCGAAGGAGTCGATAGAGTATTGGTACAGTAACTCGTCGCAGTGGCCGTGATTGCCTTATTGCTTACTTAGCTGAACTGTCGTAATATTCTGGTACCACACGTAGGGAAGTGCTTCAGGATGACCTGTCTCTCGGTCGTTGGACCATGCACATCGTCCGTGTCGGTTGATCGTCTCTTGGCCAACGGGAGCACAACCTTTGTTATGAGGAGTAATTGGCGTAATATTGTTACAATAACCCCGCTCCTAGGCTGCAATATCAATGCTTCATACGTCTTCAGTTCACCCTCTAGTCTATAAGATCGGTCAACATCACACTCACATCTCACTCATCATCAGGAGTGATATTCCAGAGGTCTAAAAGAATGACTACTTCAAGCTCTCCCCCGCCGTCCGCCATGTCACCAAACAACAAGTCCATAGATTGGATCCTCCCTCGACTCGTCGAGCAAATCAAGTCCACCTTCACCGAAGCCGAACTGAACCAGCTAGCTCAACCACCAATTGCGAACGGAACACCGACAGGCAGAACGAAAGCTCTCGAAAGCCTCGCCGCAGACAGTGTCGTTGCGAAAGAAGACTCACTCGGGCCCGACCACACCGACACCCTCAAAGCCATGCACACATTAGGACTGGTGCAGTCCGAGGCCGGCTCGCCCGCGCGAGCCGAGCAGACCTGGCGCAAGCTGTTAACCATCCGGGAGCGCGACAGCCCCTATTCTGCCCTGGCGGTGAGAAGTAATCTCGGATTCGTTCTGGTCGAGCAGGGCAAGTACGCAGAAGCGGAAGAGATTGCGCGGCAGCTGCTGCCGGTGCTGCAGAAGCGGTATGGCAACGAGAGTCCGCAGGCTTTGGGGACGCTGAGGCAGTTGATCGAGGCAGTAGGGGGGCAGCGGAGGGCGGAGGAGGCGAAGGGTTTGGTCGAGGAGGGGTTTGCGTTGGTGGGGTGGATGGGCGAGGGGAAATTCAAGGGATATCAGCAGGAAGAGTTGGAGGCCTTGCAACATGTGGCTGCGAGGCTTGAGAAATAGCTACAGTTACACTAATTTCGCTTACTACGCGTTTTTCGCATTTCATCTTTCATTAATTTATATGCAGAAAGCTGAGACGGGGTTGGAATAATTTTGAGCTCATGTTTAGCATATAGGGTTTCGTAGAACCGTTGCAGAACTGATTGTTTATAAAGTCTATTCAAATCTGTATTCATTACAGAACAAAGATGATGAAGCTGAAACTCAGCTGTTTCGGATTTTACAGAGAGTCTGAATGAACATACGAGAGAAGATAATAAAGAGGTTAATTTCCAGTATTATGTCTCGCAGATGTGCAGCTGTGATCAAGGCGAAGGGCCGACATATCAAATATTAAAACTCCAAAATTGAGGGGATTTTAGCCCTTCCTCTACTGAATTCATAGCTCAAAATTTGATGTTCTCCAGCTGATTTGGAAGGTGTGCTATGCAAATGCCTATGGGGGGTAATTGCGAAGGCGGGGTTAAAAAAAAGGTGCCGAAGGACTTTTCGCACTAACTGTACAGTAAGAATTTCAATGATTATTGATGCTGAGGCGCTGACGCGAGATGGCGCGGCTGACAGCGGCTGCTCAACAGTCATGTATGTAATCCTTCAGCTCGTCTTGATGAAAGCTCAAGTATTTACATTGAGTTGAGAGTCCTTTTTTCTTCATGCTCCTGTCGTATTGTACTATCTTGTTGCCACCGATTCTCTTCTCTGATTTCTAATTGGCCGCTTTTCTTGTCAACCGTCTTTCATCAGTCCCAGTACCTTCTCTGGAACCTCGGCCACCATGCCCAACCCCGGCCACCCCAGCCGTGGATGCCACGTTTGCCGGGCTATGAAAGTAAAGTGCGATGAATCCCGACCGGCCTGTGCTCGATGTATGCGCGCTGGCCGCATCTGCACCGGCTACAGAGCTGAAAGTGAGCTCTTCCGCCGCACGCCCAAGAGCTCAAAAAACGGCAAGGTGCGGCATCAACATCCTTCAGAGTCTCAGGACAGTACCACGGCTCGCTTCAACCTCGGGTCGACCACCGCAAGATCTTTGGCTTTCCGTCGTCCAACGCCGAGCCCAACTCCTACCTTTACCCTTCCCGGTCCCATGTCGAACGATTGGACCGCTCAGGCCATTGTCCTCTTCTTCGCTGAATATGTTGACCCTCCTGATTTGCTTCGCTCTACGTGGGGATTTTATGAGTATTTGCCAGCTATGTACAGCGCCTGCTCGTCAATTCACTTGGTCAAAGCAGTCGAAGCCGCTGCGCTAGCTCATCTGGCAAACACGTCCAGTATAGACCGCCTTGCTGTCCTCGCGCGCAGGGCGTATGGCAAGGCTTTATTAGATCTTGGAGTCGCGCTTAGGAGCAAGACACGAGCCACTGCCGATGAAACGTTGGCTACCTTGAATTTGTTAGCGAACTACGAGGTACTTTCATTTTCCTATCCATTTTTGTTTTGTTTATTTCCTTTCGTACTTTGTTGGAATTTCTCGTTTGTTACTTCATCGTCTTCGGTTTAGTGACTGATTCTAATTCATCAGATCATCACCGGCGAGCAACCTTTCGGCGAGGTATTCCATGCGCACTTTCGCGGCCAATCCACCCTACTTAGGATGCGCGGCTCCGCCCAGTTTTCGTCCCCTGTCGGACGTAGTCTTTTCGCCTCCACTAACAGGGTGCTGTTATGGAGAGATCTTGCGGATCGAAAGCGGCCGACGCTCGGATTAGCTGACTGGCCTCTTGGGGTATATGCTAGTTGGCTAGGAGATATTTCGGCTCGGCTGAGTGGGCGTGTCGCCGACGTCTGTGGCCGTGCGAGAGAAATAAAAGAAGTGGCGATCTGTAAGAGAGATGGGGTATGGGCGGAGAGCCTGAGAGTGGTTATCCGCGAGGTGCTAGATGCAGATCAAGAAGTGCAGCGCAACATCGATGATGCACCAGAGGATTGGCGATGGCGGTCGCTTCCAACACGCTCGTCGAGTCCTTGCGTTTCCACCTCCGCGTCCAGCTCCGCCCATCAAAGCTCTGATACCGAATCCTCAGACACGGCCTGTGCTTCCCTCTTTTCTCGCATTGTGGAACCCAGTGATGATGCTGAAATCCATGGAGATCAGGAGCGAACATCCTCGTATCCTTTGCGCATTGACACGTATCCCACCAAGGCCGTTGCCACTCTGTGGAATGCAGTACGATGTGTACGCCTACATTTATTTCACACGCTGTACGAGCTTCTTCTCCTCCTTCAGAAGCACCCTATTTGGCCACCCCCGAGCTTGCCGACACCAGCCGTTGTGCGCGGGACTGTCCTTGCTAACGTTAATGACATCTGCGCATCCGTACCCTATCTGCTTGGCGACATCGACACGAACGGAACCCTACGTTGTTTCAGCTCTATTGCTGGCGACCGTGGGAAGTTGTCAAACAGCATAGCTCTATTGTGGTCACTCCATAAAGTGTGCCGTGTGCCTAATCTGGAACCCGGATTGAAGGCGTGGGTCGTTAGGGTACTGGAGCGTATCGGAACCGTGGGAGAGATGAGGCAAGCGCTAAATCTAAGCCGTATGCATTCGACGTCCTGATAGAGCGATGGTTCTCGAAATGGCCATTACACCCAAAAATCAGCAATCAAACATTTGGCGTATTGTCTACGCGATCCTAGCAAGCCCCGTTGCACCCAAGAATCAGTGACGGGGGACATTTCAACGTCATCTATGCAGTCAGCGGAAGATGGAAGACAATCACGCACAGATGAAAATCGATAGAGCACGGCCGGGACGGGAAAGAGCTGTTGTATTACCACAACTCGAAACATGACATCTACCTTGAGCCCTGCGAGGTAGAGCACGAAAAAAGCAGCAAGATTGAGCGCGTGACCCCAATGATTTGAGGGCTCAACTTGCCCGCTTCTCCTTCACATTATCGATCAATGATTATCGTAAAAGAGGCAAAACCTGAAGACACGCGCAGCTCTCTAGCCTTACTCCATTGGTAAGATCCAGCTAGGATAGGAAGTTAAACTCTTAATCAAGCTCCGTGTCAGCTGCATGGCAACAGAGTATATGCAAGCTAATATCCTGTTGTATGGCGCGCCTTCCGAGCCTGAGATGCTTGAGGTGATTGGCGTTTCTATCAGTGCTAGCCAAAGCACCTTCGACGAAGGATGATGGAGATCATCGATTCTGCGCCATCAACGACTAGGTTATAAATGTGGTCGCTTAATCTCTGTATACAGCAATATCGTTCTCGTGTCAGTATACATCCTCAAGCGATCAACGCCCCTTCTTCAGGGTCGGTCCACCATCAGGGAGAACAAGTTTTTCAAGTCTGTCAACGACCAAACCATGCGCAGCAACGATTCAGCCTCTTGTACCTACCGATATCTTCCATGATGGCACAGTGGGAGTGGGAGGCTAACAGAGCAACCGCAGCAAGACCGCAACAGTGCCACAGACACCCATAAAGTATGGCTAGATTCGCAAGTCATGAAACATTTCCTAAAGAGCTCTTTCTGCAGCAAGGTTGATGGCTTTTCTTGAACATGGAACACTCAACAGCGCCGTAGAAGCTGGGTTAGAACTCTCCTATCTTCGCTTCTAATTATGCATATATAGTTATTGTATCTCCCTTTATCTTCCGAGTTCCTTCTCGTCTACTGCTATACCTATCATTTGATCTATTACCAGTATGGGGAACCCTCACTCCTCCTTCTGATAGGGATTGAGGCAGAGCAGTGGTACTTCTTACGGCCTTCTGGGCTCCTGTGCCTCTCACAATGGTCTCGATTTCTTTATGTATGTTAGGACAAAGATTAAAAGTTTGGGCCTGGACGACTATTCAATGTTAGTAGCATGGGTAAACAAACACTTCTTCTACATCATCCATCCCAACCATTGACTTGACTCTTGAAGGATCCTCTATGTGGTTACTTTTGCACTCTTGACCGTCATCGTATTGCATGGAGGTGCCGGTGCCGACCACCTTTTCTATCTCAGTCCAGATCCCCTCGCATCCATCTTCGAACACACTTAGATCAGCCAGCCCATAGCCGTAGCGGCGAGTGTCTTTGGAAAGTCCTCTATTGCTGTCCTCCTACCGAGGCTAATAGGCCCTAACAACTTCTGACGTAAATATTTGATATATGCCAATAGTCTACATGTCCGTTAGTACCGTTGCCTGTGGCTTATCACTCGCGCAATGCAAACCAGCAATGCTCGTGGTTCCTGAAGCTAAACGCTCAGAGCTGGCCGTTAACACCGACGTTGCAATCTGATACCATGTTGTGTACGCCCTGACGCTAATCGCGATTAGCTTATGACATCTTCAATGACTTTAGTCTCTCACTCCTTCCCATCACTATCGTTTGAGAACCTGAAATTGCGCATCCAGAAAAAGACGGTACTCCGTGTACTGTTCGCACTTGGACTTTCGTCAGTCTGGATTTAGAATTCAACTATATGTGTCTGGAGCTAATCATTACAAAGCGCAGAGATTTGTGCTGCTATATAAAAACCCTACCACGCTTCTACAGAAGCTCAACGCCCATGTAGACCTCACCTGTACAGTACGTTGAGAACTACTATGCATTTCATCTCGAAAAGCAACTGAAAACGTTACTTAGACATCTACTCTGTGAACACATGATCCTCGTAAGTTCTCATCCGCCTACCTCTTCTCTGCCGTATTCGAATCATTCACTCACTCACTCCACGTCGCCCAAACCCTAGTTTAGAAACCTCCCCCGCCATCATCTGCGCCTACCGTCCCCGTCCCTCAAGCCCCTGCGGGATCGAGTCATCACCGGTAAATCCATAGGCTCCAACAAAGGCTCCAGGTGTCCGAACAAGACGTCGTATCCACTGCGCTCAAATATATGTTCGATCGGCCAGGATTCAAGATTCAGGAAATCCAACAAAAGTCTTTGGCGTTGGCAGGAGCGGCTTGAACTCATTGGAGGATGCTGTCGTACCGATCGACTCGGGTGAATACATATGTCGAGCAGAGCTTTCGGGTAAGCAACGGTATCTCGGACTGTTCGATTGCAGAGACGGTGGAGGGAGCTGTCGGGTCTTATACTATGGTGTAAGCGAGGGCGTTCGGGCTAGCATCCTAGGAACAGCCCTGTAATGGGTTTTGATACAATGTGCATGGAGCTGATGTTTGAGAGGTTAATACAAGCCTATAGAGATGTGTTGTGGCATGCCGGGCGAAATGACGATTTTTGCAATCTTGATTGTGATTTGCCAATTTCTTTGTTACTGTACTGTGCGCTGATTTATGAAACGCGTATCTTGTGTTGAGCAAGCCCAAAATGATAGAAAGTATACGATAGAATACAATACAAGTCAAAGCCCAAGAGCTCACTCAACGACTTCAAATCCAACGGCGTTGGAAGCTTTCAGCGGGATAGCAATCGCCTTTGGGTCTTGAATGAGTATCCGCATCGGAAGCTTCAGGTCTTACAGTCCCATTAGCTCCTTATGCCAAGTTGGCCTATCCCATAAGCCACGAGTAGTAGCATACCGTAAGCTTTCCAAACCGCCAGTGCCTACCCAGTCCAGACCCGTTCCAGCCATCGTACCTCAGCCAGTACTCCTTGCCCACCTCCAAATGCCGTTTCCAGCCACGCCGCTCATCGAGATCCAGCCGCATCTCCCTACTCACGCTCTCTCCGGGCGCAAGCTCGACATAGCTGGCAAGGCTCGTGATCTCGACGTGCGTGCTGAATCTGCCGCCGGGGTCTCTTCGTCGGCGCATACATGGTCCCGATCCATGGTACGGTAGGCGGTCCTCGGCATCGCACGCTGCGGATCTGTAAATGGAGTAGAGACGCATGTGTAATGCGCCTAGAGCGAGAGGCCCGCAGTCTGCATCGAAGACAACGCGGCGCCCGCTGCGGGCGGGATCGGCGTCGTAGGTGGCAGAGACGGTGAAGGTGTAGCTGGGCTGGGAACGGGAGAGGCGCGGCGGCGCGTCAAGAACGATGGAGAAGCGGGGGCTTTATCTGCGTTATGAGCTTTTCGTGGCTAGCGGTGCAATTAGATGTGCGGGAAAACCAAACCAAATAAGCGCTTGGCGGGCTTCTTCGATGGCGTTTCGCTCAGAGTAGATGTCGTGGAGGACGGACCGCCGCGCTTGCAACAGTGCGTTTTTCGCAGCTGCGTGACCCGGTTTCGGCTCCTGTTTTAGAGCCTCGTAGCGCTCGTCGTCGGTCATCCAGTCCCAGCCTTCGGGCTTTGGGTAGAGTGTGCCACCGTCGGCTGGCTGGGGGTCGATGCTGGCACTTTCCATATCCGAGTGTGTCTCGCTGGCGGGGTCGGGCTGGAACGTAGGGGCCATTGCCTGCAGATAGAGGAAGTTCGTGGGAAATGGTCTCAGGGTTTGAAAGCTTCTAGAATACAGTATGGTACGTTGCTCGGTCCGAGGGGTCCCCCTCAGCCTTCAGGCGAGAATCTTCTTATCTAATCTTATCTAATCTAATTGAGGCCTTGCCATCAAGATCTTGTTTTGACCTAATGTTGTCCAACCCCAGAAGCCCTGTACTACTTGTAACTTCTTTCATTTCTTCATCCGGGACACTGAATGCCAAAAATTGAACCCTAAGCCGGCTGTGTGATACAACTTTCATTGTTACGTCGCGCCACAGCTTCCTAGATTACCCCTAACTTGGATCCTGCTCGCTCTTTGTCTATATTAGGCAAATCAGCCCGCAAATGGAACTGCAGGCCTGTGCGGTAAGGGTTGATTGTCTCGGGATTGGGTAAAACCATCATATAATCAATTCCGTGGTCTCGTGATGTTTCAAAACAATTGATAGAGATGATGATCTGACAAGATCTAGTCGCTTGGTTAACATCTTCCAACCGATCATAAGATGTACTACAACCAGAACCTTGAATACTTAGGGTTCTTGTCAGCAGTCTCAGCTCTTTCAAGTTGAAGTGTAACACAATCGTAATCGACAATGGCAAGCGACCCCAATGACGAAAAGCTCGTCGAACTGGAAAAGAAAGTGGATCGTAGGAAAGAGCGTGCAAAACAGTCTGAGCAACAACAAGCGAAGGCTCATGGGCAACGTGGACCACCGAACTTGAGGGGATCGATCAAATCTGCACGAGACAAGAGGAAGACAACCGGAGAAGACGACAATAATGAGGCACAACAGCCTAAAAGTGTCGTGGCGGCAATAAATGCAGAGCCTGTCTTTACATTCACTACATTGAAGCCGACCACACCGACTGTTCCCCACCCATATAAGGGCTCTCCCAGTGTACATAACTCGGAACACGCCGTACCCTATTCTTCCAACCTAGAGGGTGAGTAAATTCTTTACCTCTCTATATGTGTCCGCTTGTTACCTTTACTGGAATCTAACCTTCATGAGGAACCATATCAGATGGATATCGCTTCTCACGCCTTAGTACCGGTCTCCTGAATTCGCTCGAAGGCTCAAACACGGATGCGAAAGCAGATACAGATTCAGATAAATCTACTATGTGATCGAAACATGAAGAGCGCAGCTAGACAAACAGTATGAGCAGCTGCGGCAGCCGTTGAGCTTCAAATGAAGCTGCTATCCAAAACCGAAACCCCGCTAGGCCTGAGAGGAGTGCTGCCATCACGCTGCAGTAGTCATGACTCAAGGTCAGCTATATGCAGTACAAAATCCGCGATTATTGTTTCGGCTTTAGATCCGGTTCGTTAATGGATCTCACACCATCACCACCCTACCTGAAGTTTTAGACGATATTTACATGAAATGCCACAAGGTATTCTTAATGCTCTCTGCGATCCTCTGGCCATTTGTTTGCTTGTTCAATATCGCTTGAAGTATTCTTCCTTATCTTTTATTCTGACACATTCTCTTAGTGATTCTGGTAGTATCCTGAACCTTTATCTTATTGTTTCCCTGTCCAACCTACACGCTCTCCTGTCGTCTTTCGTTTACCACCGAAATGTGCAACTTCACGTGATGTAGTATCTCAGATCCGTCACCAATATTTAGTATAAAGAAATCCACCTTCGCCGAAGCTATTAATAGCACTCATAATGAATTTACTAATGCATTATACGAGGTTAAACCATTAGTAACGCTCCCATACCGGCTTCATTATACGAATGATCGTCTTTAAGAGCTCGTTGGTTTATTGAATCGTCAGAAACTCCCTCTCGTACCCGCCTTATTCAAGTTATTGTACAATATTTGAAGACCTCTGACCATGTACGAGACGACCTATCTATTTTTATCGCACAAGTTGAAGATACAATAGATTTTGTTCTTCTTGTTATCGATTGAATCATTCAAGACCTTACACGGATCGCTCAGCAAATACAGATGTCGAAGAACCCTAGCGTAGCCGGTTCCACTCGTTCTACGCCGAACGACCTCATACCCCACAATCATGCTCGCATTTTGTTCAACTACGCGACTGCTGTTATCTTACCGAATTTCGTCTCGCGGTCATACAAAGCCTTTTACAGGTCGTTCCCGAAGGCATCTGCGGACACAGCTATAAGATCAGTAGTATCCACAGTTGTTATGTATATCGACGAGATATCGCCTAGGATTATAGTTCTAACAAGTCAAGCGGACGAGCTGCTTGCGAACATAAAACGTCTTCAAACGGACCTTGACAATATTCATTCCGTATTGGTACATGATACTCGAACGCTTTCGGCCTCTCGTGCTGTTATCGAAGATCAAAGGTGGTTCTGGACAAAGTTCTGGGCAATGGTCGGTGGAGGTGCTGATAACATGGGCGCCATAGAGCGACGGATTGATCAGGTGGTCACAGAGGGCGTGAAGAGTCTAGCCAGGGCCCTTTGAACTTTGAAAGGGGTAAATTCAGACTTGGAAATGCTCAAAGAGAAGACAAGGCGGTATAAGCATCTTCATCGTCTAGCTAAGGGGTACGAAATGCTCATAGTCTGTAATATACAGACTATTGAGCTCAGCGCGGAAAAGTTGGGACTTGTGCAAGAGGATTGAACCTTCTCAAGACGGAAAGTGACTAACCAGGTTTTCGGAAGAGACGTATAATAGATATGCTGATGATATTGTTAGTATTTCTTCAACAGGAAATTAACCTGATGTGGCTGACTGAAATCTCAATAATAGGCGTCGAAAATCATATGAAACACCATCTTCCAGAACTCATCCGAACATATTAGCTTCTATAAGCCTCTCATGATATTCCAAACCTTCTTATCACCTATGGCAGCAACACTGGCACAGCATGAAGAAATGCTGACTACAATCTCTTTGGTGAGACATCTACGCGGAAATGGCTTAGTGTTAGAGAGAGAGCTGGGTAGTTGTTTCAACTTTATACTCCCATCTCTATGTAATGGAATTTGTTACAGACACGTTAAAGTTCGCAATACCTATGTAATGCTGCCCTAGTGTATTATTTTATGAGTTGGCTACGTAAAATTTCCATGTGTTGGGGCCTACTCAGCATCTCCGGGCAATTTCATATGTAAATAAAAGGCTCAAAAGCCGTGCACACGCGCCAGAAGTTCCTCTATCGAAGCGACTGAATAAATAGAGGGCAATAGTAGGCGATCCGGCGTTTCTGGCCGAAGCAGGTGAGATGGAGGGTAGAAACACATCAACGACTTACCTATTCATTCTCCCTTTTTAAAATCATGGTTACAGGCTGCTGACTGGTAATCAGGGATTATTTGATGCGCTGATGGTGGAGTATATTAGATAACAGATGAGGTGCCGAAGTTGAGGTCTTTTCACGGTGGCTGTGGAGGGATTGCTGGGTGTCTGTCATTTAACCACGAACCAGATATGGAAAGTCCGAGATTGAAAGACGTGCAAGAGTATGGGGAGTATCTCGGCGTCGAAGTATACGTAGAGATTGACCTCCCGCGCCATACTGCTTCGATTTCCCAGGCCTATCCCGATTTAATTATCGTCTTCAACCAGCAGCCATGGTCTCCCTACGCTCAAGAGCTCCCCAGCGGGCAACTGAAACTGAATCATCCGCAGTCACAGAATCCTAAGCACTCTACTCACCGACATCTCCCCACGCACCAGCTTTTATCCCTCTCACTTGCATATCGGTGGCGACAAACTTAACACAAAAGTCTACGAACTCGACCCAACCATCAATTCATCCTCTCCGGCAGTCATCGAGCTTCTTCGCTAAGCCTTGATGAACTACTTCTTATCCCTCGCAGCCTCGCACAACCTGACTCCTATCGCCTGGGAGGAGCTTGCACTCGGATGGGACCTCGCTATCCCTCCTTTTACCATCATCTAGACCTGGCGCCCACACTCCCCCCAGCCTCCGTCGTCGCCAAAGGTCACAGAGCTCTCTTCCGCGCTTGTACTCATTATTATCTTAATTGCGCTACGGCACCTTTCAAGATCTTGATCCATCCAACCCCTCAACTCGCGTAAAACCTCCTTACCTAGACTATTGCAACCTATACAAGAATTGGCGCCATGTATACAATTACAAACCTCTAGCCGATATCCCACAAGAGCACCAAACAGCTTACCCTTGTTGGAATTTCAGGTGTGATTTGGTTGGTAATCTCCGCCCTATTAGGCTGGGGGCCGCTAGTAGATTTTTCACCTTCCACCTCCTAGATAGACTCCAATACAGCAACAACCTACATACCAATATGCCCCCATATGACCTCGTATTCCAACAACCCTAAGCGGCGAAGTGAATCTATGGGTAGGGCTGGTGGACAGCGTGACGTCGGACGGCATATTGCGGCTACGGGTGGCGGCTGCGGCGGAGGTATTGTGGAGAGGTAAAGGCGAAGCTAGTGAAGATACGACTAGGATAGCTGAGATGAGGGAGCGGCTGATCTTTAGAGGAATACAGGCCGGCATGATACAAATGGAGTGTTATTTGAAGAACAAAGGAGGGACTTTGCTACGACGGGCAAGAATTATTGAACGATCGATTTCGCGCCTCTATATCCCGTGCACCAGCCTAACGTTTCCTGATTAGGATGATAGGTGTCTGAGTTGGGCTGATCGACGCTGCGGTTGCAGAAACTGGAAACCTTGGTCACTTTTCGGCTAAATTATTGCAATTCCCAGGACTCGAAAGCGAAGATATTTCATACCATATCTCGGTCATGATTTCACATATTTGCAGCAACATGTCCATTGGAATTGGTATGGGTGTTCAAGCAGCTAACGGTCAATTGCAAGATTGGATCTTCTTGTGGAACGGATTTAAGGCTGTATCTCCGATGATTCTTCGACGTCATCAAGCATATTGATTTCATCACAGCTCACGTTGAGTTGTTTCTCACAAACAACCTCCCCTCCCATCTTCCAACTATTGATTCTTAAATCTTCAGTCTTTCATGCAAGCTTCTTGTGAACAATAATTGACAGTTTTTTCAACACTACTCACTTACTTACTTAGCACATAAGGAAAACATACCACGAATGGCTTACGCATGGCTCATGATCGTCCGCGCGATTGCCTCCCTTTTTGCCATCATTGAACTCGGCCTCACAGCATACGGTACTCCTTCTCCCACCTCGGAACAACACCTCTTCCCTTATCCTCTTCCGCCCCTTCAAGCGGCACCTCCTAACTAACGCACGCACGTCTTCTTCCTAGCCGTCCACTACGCCGACAACTTCTCCTACCGCGACGCCTCCCCCTCCCAAATCAACTTCCTCCTCTTCGCCTCCATCTGGACCCTCCTCGCAAACCTCTACCTCGAGCTCACGCCCCGCTTTGCCCCCAGCCTGGCGCACAAGTTCGCCGTCGCGGGTGTCGATGGCTTGACGGCACTGTTTTGGTTCGCGGGGTTTATCGCATTGGCGGCGATGGTAGGCGGGCCGGATTGTGGGGGGGCGAGGTTCTGTGAGGTGCTGGAGGCGGCGATTGCGTTTGGGGCGTTTTTGTGGTGAGTTGATGTTCTTTGGGAAGGTCGTGGAGGTGGGTGGGGATGCTGACCTGGATGTAGGGCGTTGTTTATGGTTGCCTTTATTGTGGATGTGCTGCATATCTGGAGGACGAGGAATACGAGCGAGAAGAGATCTCCGGAAGCGGTTCCTTAGTAGAGCTTTTGATACCGGAGCGGGATCAGGCGTTGAATGTGCTTGGACCGATAATGGGGATTTGCTAGGATGGGGTGTGGAAGCACACGCATTCCTTGCAACGTCTTACGAACGATACCCAAACTGTACATCACAAATTCGGCGTTGGGTTTACCAAGTCACCATTGTGTACCATTATATCACAATCCTCCAATGTCGATTTGTCGGAAAAGATCTTCCTAGGGTACCTTTTCCAGTACAACCCCTTCTCTTACATATCATCCCCTTCAATCCGTGAGAATCAGGAATCACCAAGGAGGGTAATCCAGCTTCCCTCCAAGACTACAAGGCAATGTCCAGATGCAGAAATCTCGGCAACATCCCCGCTCAACACGAAAGTTTTGACCGAAAACCTCCGTTCTGTCTTGAGAGTGGGCGTCGCGAGAGAGAGGTACGGTAGTAGCGAAGTCAAAATGAATCAAAATGATGGGCTAAGTAAGCTCTGCTGGTTGTTTACATATTCAAGAGGGGGGAGATTGTGTGTATAAGACAACGGTGGGATCAGCAAGGCTAACATTTCTCCTACCACGACTACTTGCCTCTTCCTCTCCTTGCCATCCCACTCATCCTTGCTTCAACCCCTCTGACCAAACCCCCCCGGTCCCCCTAACCCAGCATCCACAACCGCACCCTGTGCTCTCAAACCAAGCCTCGTCTACCCCCAAGATATGCACCCATCATCGCGCACGCCAACCCTCAAGCATCCGACATTTCACCATTACAAAGACCAGTGACAGGTATGGCGAAATTACATATTCCTTAATGTTCGCTTCACCATGAGCAGTTCTGGTCCGCGTTTTGAGTTCATAAGGTTCAAATCGACTCTTCGATCCTTTGCGCTGCAGGAAAAATTTCTTTGATGTATCTATTTCTACGATATCCACATAACCTCAAAACTATTACAACTTCTCAGAACTTCAACAACCATGTTGCGAGCTTTAAAGAGGAAGACTCGGCGATGGCTGTACTTTATTTTTTTGGAAAAATGCTACGAAAAAAGGTTCGTTAGCGCTGTCGTGGTTTTCTGGGTTGAGTGCTGTGGGGGATTTTGCGGCAGAGTGTTCTGTGTGAGAGAGGGGCCGAATGTGAGAAAGAGGGTTTTGAAGAAAGTATGGGTGGGTGGAGCGGGGCTTTGGGTTGTTATTCGGGCAACAACGATATTGTGTTCTTGGAATGGCGGGGTTTTTCTTCTGCTGAATTATTTCCGGTTCTTTCTCGGTTTGAGCACCGCGCATTATCGGCCATTATAGGCCACACAGTATCATGTTCAATTCTCTATAAAACTCCTACGACCTCACGCCTCACCGCCTCCTTGCATACAGTATACCGTTTAATAGTCCTGAGCCCCCACCTCTCCCACCGCCACCTCTCTCATCATCCTCTCCTCCGCCACCGCCGCAGACTTGCCCATCGCCATTCACCTCCGCCACCCCCATCCCCAACCTCTCATCCCAACTCGCCATCTCCCCCACCCTCCTCCCCCTAATTCCTCCTCACCATCTTCCCCCGCCATCGCCAACCACCACCCCTCTGCCCTTCATAACCCCCCATCTCACAGCACGACCCCAGAGACAGGACCACGGAGGACCTTGTTAATCTGATTAAAATTTTCGAGGGCGCGGTTGAATATATCTCATCAAAGTGTTAGGCTGTTGGTGGTTTCCATAGAAAGTGTGGAGTCTTTTTCTGTGTGGAGGGGTATATGTTGTTGTTGCTGAGAAATGTTCTTTGATTGTTTTTGGCTGGCGTTTGGTGCGAAAGGGTGATATCGAGGCTACTGCATACTTGGTTGTTTGTAAGGAAAAAAAAAGAAGAAAAAGGGATTTTCGATGGCTTGTTGATTGTATTACTTATACTTTTTTTTCTTCTTTTTTTTAAAATACTTTAACCCATGAGACGGAGAAAAACTAAAATACAGAAAGTTCATGCGTTCAAAGACAGTAGATGCTAGAACAGCTTTAAAAGATGAAGTAAGAACAACAAGGGTGCTGCATTATTCTCTTTATATCCAACACACAACCGTCGCATCCACCGCTCTCACCAAAAAACAAAATCCAAAAAACAAAATCCAAAATCCAAAATCCAAAATCCAAGAAAAACAATCATCCACAAAAACCTTGCGAAGCCAGCACTCACTGGCAATATCCCCTCTCCCCCCCCCTGGAGAAAAACCCAAACCACACGTACTTTCCCACCCCCCCTCCACCTCGCCTATCTGTTTATAGAAGCAAGCACCCCATCTCACAGTAGTAGTAATAAAAACACACAACATCCGGATAAGAAAAGCAAACCGAAGTAAAAAAAAAAAAAAAAAAAAGGGGAGGGGGGGAAGGGAAGATAGCGGCAGAAGAACGAAAGCCCGAAGTCGTCAAAGGATCAGGGAAAGGGGTCGGGCACGTTGGTGGAGGGAAAAAAGGGCATTA
>JAABUH010000301.1_pt1 | contig 76099 bp, 94 predicted proteins | sample 5559121 | NCBI WGS metagenome assembly JAABUH01 (sample SAMN10711871, study PRJNA513364) | rock metagenome | isolation source: Antarctica rocks | place: Antarctica: Victoria Land, Battleship Promontory nord | collected 2015-12-28
TCGACCGAGGTATCAGTAACTAATCCTAATTTGGATGGGTGTTTATGTAGTGAAATAGGGTGTGCATGTATGGAAACTGGGTGTGCAAATATCGGTTCCCTAAATGATAAGTGGTGCAAAAGCGATTAAGAGGAAAGAAAAGGGCGGAGTAGCTTGCGTTGACTTGGTGACTCAGGAGCGTTAGAACTAGTAACGTTGTCCAGCCACCTTCTCATCGTCCCAGCGACCGCCCTAAACACTCTCTTCGCTCTCCCGGCACGATTATTTTCGTTTATTGTCAGAATCGTGCCAGGTCCAACTCCACTCCTACAAGTGTGAGCTGGGAATTGCCTCAAGGTACCACCCTCATCTCGTGTCTGCTGGCCTTCATCACAACTGTGTGTAATGTTCGTCAGCTCTCACGCGTCTGCCGGCCTCAATGATAAACTGAGGCGCTCGAAAGGGTGATCGGGCACAGCTTTCACACTCCCAGTATTGGCGGCCATACTCTGTTACTGGAACACGCCAGACCTTGATGTCCGATCGCTTACATCTAGGACACGGGCAATCGCTGTCCGGTTTGGGACCCGCTCCGGCTATGAATGCTATTCGTACGTCATCTCTCACGCGCCCAATCAAAAACTGACGCGCTCGAAAGGGTGATCGGGCACAGTCTTCACACTCCCAGTATTGGCGGCCATACTCTGTTTTTGGAACACGCCAGATCTTGATGTCCGATCGCTTACATCTAGGACACGGGCAATCACTGTCCGGTTTGGGACCCGCTGCGGCTATGAATGCTATTCGTGCATCATCACGGGCAAGCCTCAACGTAAGCTGAGAGGTTACTTTGTTATAACAAGCATCACATTCCCATCGTGTCCGCCCGGACTCCATGGAAATAGTACCCTTCGGGAGGTTCCATTGTCCTGTCCATAGACGATTGCACCCAGGACACGTGGCATCCTTAGCTGGCTTGCGACCCGCTTGTGCCAGCAGTGCTTTTCTATTGATACCTTCCCTCTCTGCCCTACGCTCCTCCAGGTACAAGGGGCGTTCTTCTCTGCCGTGGTCTCTCCTGTACATATAACAGTTATTGCAGATTAGGGCGCTAAAGGGCAGCCCCGGCTCATCAGCATACCAGCCAGGGGTATTAACCGTATGACAATTCGAACACTTGGGGAGCTTGCGTTGGCGAAAGTAAAGTCCCTGGAGGCATTGCGCAGCGTGATTCAAGGATTCGAATTCAGCCTCTGGCAGATCCAAAGGCGTGGCTTGCCGGATCATCGCCATTGTCGAAGCCCTTAGATAGATATTTTCTGCGGATCCCAGATGGATTGTCCGTAGGATTATTGACACAAGCAATTCCATCAGCAACACGTACGGCTTTGAAGTCTTATACCTGTCAAAGACTGCAACGATGCGCAAGTTCATCTCAATATCCTGGCGTACAAGCATATGGCAATGGGCGCCGATCTCGGGCAGACGTCGTCCCTTGTTCATGGCATCATACGCGGATAGTCGTCCAGTCATCCCATCCTTGCCGATCCCAGAACCGCTATAACGCCCAAATTCCGGCTTCGTGAAGTCATCTCTACCAGAAATAATCTTCCTCAAGATGTCGGTGTAAACCGTCCACAGCGTACAACCATTCCACTCACTGGGAAGCATTAGGAGCTCATCGCTGCTCAATGGACCACCTAATATCACCCTTACAGCCTCAGGCATCGATGCCATTAGGCGGTCGACAACAAGCTTGGGAGACATGTGAACGAAAAATACCCACCAGGGAAAATTCATAGGAAGCTTGCTCTTTGCATTGACATCGTATTCCTCCTTTCTGCCGCGACCAGCGCACTTGGAAATACTATCAAGCACGAAATCGAAGCGAGTACGGCAGTTCTCAATACGACGCCGTCGCTCCTCGGCATCCAGACTTGCCAACTTGTCGTGCTTTTGACAATAGCGGAACCAGTTCTGGAGCCCCTCTGCCTCCGCCGCAACCTTGGCAGGATCCTCGTCTTCGTTGTCCTCGAGGTCTTTCTCAAAGACTTCCTGATCGACAGGGACTGCTAGGCCTGTGCTGCCTGTACTGCCTGGGTTCAGGCTAGGCTTCGCCTTCCTAGGCTTGGCTTGGCTTGGCTTTGCCTTACTCGGCTGGTCAGTCTTGGTTGCTCCGGGGTGCAATGCCGGAGCTCGCTTCTTGGGCTTTGGCTGGATATTGGCATCATGTTCGGCGAGTCGCTCGCGCGGACGTTTGCCAAGAACTGAAGGTGCTTGACCTTGTTCAGTAGCCAGATTTGCTTGAGAAGCCATGTCGTGAGTAATCTCGAAAGAAGGTAAACGATTTGAATGTATTAATCTTCGAATCTAGTATTCTTTTGCTTTTACTGTATACGACGCACGAGTTTTGAAATTTTGCGGAAGAATTGCTCACTATATGGTCCGACGAAACGGTCTCCATCGTGCCTGCCATAATGTTTGTGCTTGAGCTTGGGTAAGGCGCTCACCCTTTCGGGATTCGAAAGTTGGTGACGTGAAATAATGACATTTCCGCTCTTTCTCTATTCGTATAATAGAGATCTCTGCTCTAGCCACGATGATATCCCGAATTTTTGGAGAAGGCTGTACATCATAAACAGGTAGTACACGCACCTTTTCCACAGGACCAATGTTTTGATGATGGGCAAGAGAGATAGTTGAGGTGATCAGATAGAACCGGTATATATATATTCATGTATCCGCAACGTTGGATTCTAAGGGCAATTTGGTCGAGTTTCCGACGTTGTACTCATTGAAAAGAGACATCGTTGATAAATACGAGACTGAGAATTGGTGGATTGCAATCATGCAAATATGCTTTGACTAACAATTAGGGACGAAAGGCTCTACAACGTATGTAAAACAAATAGAACCCCCTTTGTAGTATCATTATCCCGTACCTTTCATGCTCTAAGATAAAGGTAGCCCGAGAAGCAATGCTCGAGGAAGCATACTATAAAGGTAATTATGACATGACTCGTGGTATTTTCAGCGTATTGAAAGCACAGAATGTGAAGGAGTACTGCAATAATTCTTCAGAATGCTAAGCTCAAAGAAACATCTAGTTCTATCAACGTCAAAAAGTCTCTGTCGCTGCTTGATTATTTGAGAGATTTTGATCTGAACGTGAAAGCATATGCTAAATGTGAAACTGTAATCATCATTGATCAATCACTCTGCATTGAAGATATGAATAACTAACTTTCTGTATTGTTCAAGTAAACTTTGCAGTTGTTCATGTCTTGAAATATGAGACAATAATCATTAGAAAAGTGTCATGAATATCATTACTACTCATTTTTTTCATTCAACATATGATGTGTATTTCTGCCAGTGTGTCAGATGTGAATTCTAAGGAGAAGTCTTTGGAATTAACACGCAGTGTCAATGTGAATAGGCTGTTGTCGTTCACCAAGACTGTGTTTTGATCCCATCCACGACCTCTGCTTTGTTCCAGATCGGGTACGAAGAATTGTAATGATGATTTCAGACGCAGACGAGGCAAGAATTGGCTGATCGTTGAATTTGTGAATGCAGTATTTGGGCCAAGGCATACATAGAGGGCTAATCAAAAAACGTAAAAGATAAGACAGAACCCATTAACGATCAGATCTATGAGACATTGAAATGTTGTAATTGAACACGAAGAAAATCACTCAGAGCGCCTCTGCCTCTCAACATGAGACTGAGACTATGCGAAATCGAGAATGCGTGTATCAGAAGTAGAAGACATGAATTGCAATTGAATTGCGAAACTACCAAATAGATGCAAATTGAAGGTAATTACAGTGTCAACACAAGTTTACTCGAACGAAAAGAGATCAGATAGGATAACTTGGGGGCTCATACTCGCAAAGACAAGAATTATTGGTTTTACCTTTCTATGATCCATAGCCAGTTCGAGCTTTCGAGCGCTTCTGACATTGAACAGTCGTTAAAAGCTGGCATAAGATATCATGTTCGAAGGCGAGTTTAGGATTGCCTCAGGATCTCAGACCCACCTTCGGGTCTGAATTAACATTTGACCAGAGTGCACCCTCCGAAGGGTCTGAGGCCAAGGGTCAGTCAGGTTGCCATTCCGCGTCGTAAATTTGATTTTCTATTTACCTACTCACATATCTATTCACCTAACTATCTACTCATCTATCTACATGCTCATCTACATGCTCACCTACATGCTCACCTATCTACATATTTTAAAATCTGCTTCAAAACATGCTTCATGTGACGCGCTTTAACACGCGTTATTCGCTCCATGGCCTGCTCCATAGTATGCTTCATACATGCTTCATAGCACATGCTAATTAGCTCAATAGAAAACATTCTACATGGCTACCGAGCACTCTACATGGCTCCCTATGTGGCTTTCTACCGAGCACTCTACATGACTCCCTACTTGGCTCCCTATCTAGTCTTCTATAGACTTCTCTTACCATCTCAAAAGTCGGTAAATAGTAGGCCGACCTCTTACCATCTCCAAATGTCAAACAGCTTGTAAGCCTCAGTATTGAAAAATTGGATTGATCAGTTCTATGCCTTTGTTCAACTCCTCTTGTCGCACAAGCTTTGCAATGGTACCCGAGTCAATGCTTGTATTATCACAAGAAGAGGATAAGTTTGACTGTTTGTTTGAACATCCCAATAGAACCAGTTGTTGTTTATTGGCTTCTCCATCGCCGGGTATTCCAAGTCAATTACTAGAATAAGCGAACAATCTGAGTATGAAAACTGCAGGTCAATGAATTCCATATCCCTTCGCCCAACCCTTCAGTGTCGCACAAGCTGTGCGAAGGAAGCCGAGTTAATATATATTTGGGCATCTGGTCGTTTTGCAAACTAGTTGCAATAATTACGTCTTGTACCACGAACACGCAGTCTCTTGATTTCGCATAGCCTCAGTCCAACAGTGTCAAAATCTCCGAACTCTGCCACTGCTCGCGAGAGGCAGATGCTCCCTTTGCTGCGATTCTCTTGGTGTTCAACTACACATCTGCCTTACGTCCAACATTATTCTTGAACTACAATAAGTTAAGCATCTCCCCTGTAAGGTCTACATACCTTGGCCCAAATACTGCATTCAAAAATGTAATGGCTCAGCCGAGCTTTGCTTCGTCTGCGTCACGCATCGTTGTTACAACTCTCCCTATGTGATCCGAAACAAAGCAGAGGCCACGAATGGGATCCAGATGTGGCCTTGGTGAACGACAGCAGTCTTTTCACACTTGCTCTTCGTCAAAAGCTTCTCCCTGAATTCTACACCGCGCACAATGGCAGGCAACACCCACCATATGCTCGATAAAGAAGACGAGTAGCAATGGCATCCATGATGTGCACCTGGTGATTATTCCTGCATATTTCGAGGCACAAGCATCTGCACAATGTAATTGAAACAATACAGAAAGCCAGATACCCATACCTTCAACGCACAGTGGTTCATCGACGATGGTCACGGTCTTACATCTAGCATGTGGCCCCGTTGTCCACGTCAGGTCTGTCAGACCGGGCCAATCAGCTAAAGAACAGTTTAGACACTGGAAGGCCACCCCCTTAGACGCCTCTTTGATCTTAGCATCCTAAAGAAATACCACAGTGCTCGTCCATCTCCTGTGCTTCCAATACGCTGAAAGTACCATGCCATATTTGCCTTTACAGTATGCTTCTCAATGCGTTGCTTCTCGTGCTACAGTACATATATCCCAGAGCACGAAAGGCATGTAACAATAATACTATAAAGCGAATCGTATGTACTTCACGTTGAAGAACCTTTCGTCCCTAATTAATAGTCAAAGCATACCCGCATTGCACTTTACCAATCCTCACTCCCGTAATCTATCAACGATGCTCCCTTTCAACCAGCACGATGTCCGAAACCCCTTCCAAAGTGCCTTTGAAAATCCAAGATCAGTAATTCATAAATACATATATATACTAGTTCCTACTCGATCAACTCAACTACCCACTCTCCCCTACCACCAATCCATTAGTCCCCGTGGGAGAAGTGCACGTACTCCCTGCTCTACGACGTACACTCTCCTATATAAGAAAAGTATATAAAAAAAATAGTCTGATACCAGGCGTCGTGGCAGGAGCGAAAGTTTTTTATTTGATATATTGGCTCCCATCCGTTCTCAAGAGTATGTACACTAGTACCATCAAACTCGACTCGAGACTTGGGTTGGCAAAGCGGGCAATCGACTTTATTTCATGAGAGGGTGCAAAATTTTGGTAGTAAAATCAAAGTAATCAAAAATCGTTGTTTCATCATAGACTCTTTGCCCGAATTCTCTTTATCGCATCAGATTTGGTGATTGATGTGCGAGTCAACACTTTGTGTTATCGCCAAAATGGGATGAGTCGAACTGTTCATTTGGCCATGCCTGGTTGTTGTTGAGCGACTTGCTGCACACCCCTAGTGATCAAAAAGGAAGAAAGACTCTTAGCTACAAATTCCAATTCGAAAATCGTAATTTGTCAACATGGTTTGCTGCGGACATGCTTTCGCCCTATCAGCGTGAGTGGGTATCTATATTAAAAGCACAACCTCTCCTCGAGTCAAGACCTGTGAAAGTCAAAAGGCCATGCTGTGCAATGCCACATAAAAACACCAGAGGCACCGACAGCGCCCCCAGACTACTCCGTCCGGCCCAAGTTAACACCATTCAATGAGTCGTAAACATGAACAACTCATCACCTACCAACCCCACCAAGCCCAAGTCCATCCCGGATACCCATCACTCCCGAGCCCCCAGCTCCTAGCCATCCAGACCGCCATTGCACCCAAAACACCAAAGCTGCCAACGACTTGAAATGCAATCCAACCTCTTCTCCTCATAGCTTCGTTCCATCTAAGAAGGCCAAGCGGATCACCGCCATCCGCAAACCTCCCAGATGGGCCAGAAGACTCTGCCTTTAGCGAGGAAAAGGCCTTTGTGGATGGCGTTGCCGAGTCCTGGACAGACACCAATGTACCGTCATTGACGCATTCTCCCAGCCTCTCTGTGAGCCATATGGCTCTTTCACCGCGGGAGAGTGCTTCATATCTTGCACGTTCGTTCTGTAGAGACCTCTGTAGGTCGCCAGCCCACTTAGCCAGCCTTACCTGCGCTAACTTTTCTTCTCGCTGGGTATGGTCTGCGAGTCTAGTTTGAACGTAAGACGATGCGCCACTGGCGTAAGGGACGATTGAGTGCGCAGCAGTGGGGGACGTTGAAGTAGGAGAGCGTAAAGTGCGAGCTTGCAAGGCATTGAGAGAAGTAGGTGGAACAGACGCAACCATGATTGAAGCTTCTATCTCCCTTCTGGTGCTCACGAGCTTGGTAGCTGCAAGGTGCCTTAACCATGAAATGTGGTCTTTGTCGAAAATTTGATCCACGAGCTCATTCAGCTTTGATGGCAATAGTGGTTGGATATAGTCTGGTGACATCAAGAGACTTGCATCCATGTTATCGTCGTCACTGGATGCGGCTGAGCACACAGTGTAGATGGACGATGTTGCTGGAGCACTAGGATTAAACACAAAGGATTTAATTCCTGCTGATTCAAGGTCGTTGGATATGGACACTTTTACGTGTTCAGCTTCTTCACTAGAGAGTAAATCCGCTTTGGCGACCAGCGGTATGACGTTGGTAACCGTTGACAAGCGACGCAGGAAGTCGAGATCAACAGGCTTGATATCTAAACAAAATATTAGAACGAGGGTGTTGATGAGAGTATTCTGGAAATCTTACGCTGTAGGACCATGTAGAAGACCACATCAACCTGTGTCCCACCATGTCCGCTGAGCATACTAAGCAACTCGCCTTCATTTGCGTTAGCCAACGAGAATACTTTGGTCAATTGCGATTCAATATATTGCACAACCGATTCGACACTCTGCGAAGTTGATTCTCCATGACTGTAGCCTGGTGTGTCTACAAAGCAAAAATTCCTCTCTAGTACGGTATCCCCCATACTTTTTCGCCTGCGCAAAATTCTGCTCTCCTCAACCTCGGACCACCATGGCGGATAAGCTTTTGTGCTTGCGTAGACTTCGGTGATGTGACTTGTGGAGTTGGCGCTTGTGGTGTTTGTTTTACTCTTAGATCTCCGAGGCGGAAGCTGATCCACAGAGCTGGAGTTTGAAGAGAGAGGATCGACATGCACTATATCCTCACATATCTGGACGATGGATTTGATCAGGGATGTCTTGCCAACGCCTAGAATGCTATAAGTGATAAAGTCCGTAACAAAGACTATATAGCCATACCTGAGTCTCCAGCGATCAATATCTTTAATCGACCAATATCCTTCCCTCGCTCCGTAAAAGGCCTTCGGCTTGGCATCTTGATGCTCGGCATGATAAGTTGTGGAGCGGTGCCTTGTACTTCGGGAGGATGCTCGATCTCGTCATCTTCGCTGGATAATATGGCTTGACTCCCCCTCTCATCCATCGAGTCCTCATCGGAATTCCTAAGAGAACGACTGGAAGTAGACTTTGGGCTACTTGGCAGCGACGATCCTTGCGTCTGAGAAGCCTGTGATAGAGATGTAACGGAATGAGAAGCACTTGGGTAGGAAGGTGGTCGCTGATCTGGATTGGGTCTGGACGAGTCTCCAATTTCTGTAGGTTGTCGGACTTGCTCGAGGTTCTCAGGTGAGCTGTCTCGAGACGGTACTTGAGGTTTCAAGGTCGAGCGTCTCCTCTTCCCTTTGCCCTTATTATTTCCATCACCCTCCTCTTCGTCGTTGTCGCCGTCGTCATCGTCACCGTCGTCCTCCTCCTCTCCATTACCACTGTCTGCGCCAACCTCATAAATAGTCTCCTGCAAGCTTCGAACGCCAAAGGTACTGTCACCTCCTGGGTCCACGGACTTTGTACTAGCTCTATCGAGCATATCCTCAGTTGCCATGAAGAATGACATTGGGCTTCTTTCCGGTGTTGGAGTTGTGACATCAAGGTCCTTGCGAGTTCGTCCCGTAAGGACGTCTCCGCCAGGATGCATGATTAAGTCGCTAAAATATCAGATACAAATCAGATGTGGTGAGAACACATGCACGTGAAAACATGAGCGAGAACGTCGTCAGTGTGGGTATCCAAGGTACTTCGTACTTTGTCAGGTGGTGACCTGGAGCCTAGTTCTAGCCCCACCACTCCCCACCCTACAAGCAGGATATAAAATTAGCCTTGAGATATCCACTTTGATGCTTTTTCGGTATACACAGTAGGAATAGAATCTATTCTTCTGCAAAGACTCTCGAGCGAGCGCCGTTTGTAGATTCTATTGTTTGATTCAAAGGGAATGAACCGGGTCCCGCAGGTTTTGGAGAGCACCGAGAGTCAACCGAAGATGCATACAACCCCAAAAAGGGATGAATGAATAGATATCTTTGGAATCTCAAGTGCACGGCGAGTTTGCTATTAACGTGATGAATTGATAGAAATACTGAACAAAATCTGTAAACCCTATGTAAAGCTCTATTCCGTACACTGAAGTGTATGTTATGTAAGATGCCATTTTCAAGCATGGAGCAGGCCTGATCAAAGTCTCAATGCAAATTGCCGCTTAGCACAGTGCCACAGGTCCCATCCTCCGTCCCCACATCCCATTCCCAGCCCCAAAAGGAGCCAGCTGATTCTTCGACCAATCGATCCGACCAACCGCCCTTTGATAAAAAAGAATCGTGAAGAGATGTACAGGGACGAAATAAGCTTCCCACAAATCAGTATCGCAGTCGCTATGCTCAGGTGAAGAGATGAAAGCAAGGGGAATATGCTTGTAAGAAAGCCGAATCCGAGAAACTTTTCCGGTCCTCCTTCTATAGTTGGTAGAGTAGATTACACTAATGGCCACAAATGCGCAGTCCGCAGCTGGAACTTCGAGTGTCTGGAGGAGTAAATAGTTGGGTATATCGAGCGGTGCATGGCGCTGTACTGGTAGCCGCTTGAAGTAGATCCAAATGGAAAGATGAGTTGCACCTAAGCGGCTTGAGGCTGTCCACGGCCTCTCGGGGTCATGCTACCTCCTCTTCCGCGAGGCATAAAGCCGCCACGACCGCCATCCTTGGGATAGTTTCCTCTTCCCTGGCTTCCGGGTCGACCGTCGTTACTACCTCGACCGCCGCGCATTCCACCTCGACCGCCGAAGCCACCACCATAGGCAGTAGGCCGAGGTCGCCGCTCTTCGACATAGATCTGCTCCCCTCCAATGGAATGGGGATTAGCTGCAACGGCGGCGTTGTATCCGGCAGGGTCGGCAAATTCGACGAAAGCGCAATTCTTTGCAGTCGTCAGTATATTCGCTGAGGGAACTAAAGTCAGCTGACTGATCATACCTTCTGACGGCTGACGTCAAAGTATACTAGCTTCCCGTATTCAAGCAGTGTGCCCTTAAGCAGGGACGCATCCACCTTTTCCGTCACATTCTTGACATATCCCAAAACATTATCTTTCTCGGGGCTGCCTGACATTGATTGCTGGCGACCTTGTCTCTTGCTGCTGTCTGTCCCTGCCGTCTGCCAGCCAGCGTTTCCATTCTGCTGAGGTCGGCCTGCCGCATCATCACTGGCAGAGGTAGGAGGCGTTGTCGATCGATTTGCGGAGGATGGAGTAGCCTTTGGTGGCGACGGGACAGGCGAGGTTGAAGCTGCAGGACTTGGAACGATGGGTGCAGCGATACGGTTAGAAGCCACAAGATTGGCCCAAGTCTTTGGGGCCGCAGGTTTTTGAGGTACTGCAGGAGTTTGAGCTTGCGCTGGTTTGGCGGTAGGCTTTGGGGGAGAGGCAACAGGTGTTGGGTCAGGGTCCTTCGGCTTCTCTGGCTGTAGTTCGGCGATGTTGACGGTTGTCTCAGCAAGTTCCTCAGGCATCTCGGGTTTCTCCTCCTCCACATTGACGGCAGCCGCAGGGGCATCCTCAATGTGGTCCACCTCGGCGGGCTCCTGAGCAGTAGAATCGTCCAAGTCGGCTGGTTCAGTTTCCGTGTTCGCACTCACAGGCGTGGTCTCTCGAATTTGCTCTTCGAGCTTCTTATCGACCTGCTCAATGTCGTGTTGCTGTTGAGTAGGATCGTTGGAGCTGGTAAGAGTCGCTGGTTCTGGTTCGGAAGCTGAAGTGGCCGCGGGTTCAGGTTCTGGTGTACCTTCATATCCTACCTCCTCCTCTTCGTCTTCATTGATATAGCGAAATATATCATTCAGTACGAAGTACCCGTTCGGTTGCTCAGCAAGGACAAAGGTTTGGACAAATTTTCGGTGAGGTGCCGCCTTGTTGGACATTTCTCCAATGACCTGAACCACAATGTTCTTGAAGGACTCTTGAGAGTCCACATTTGAGACCCTAACCTTGCAGTCTTGGATGTCGAGCTCTTTGATGCGCTCATTGATAGCCTGGAGGCAACAGTTAGCAAACCTTCCAGCTGAAGCTTGATAAAGGTACATACGCGTTGGCCCACAGAGACGGAAACCTTCTCGGCTTCAACACCTGATACGAACTGAGATCGCTTGGAGTAGAAAAGCTGGATGGCCGTCAGTTTAGCGGTCCTTAAAAATGTCCAGGGCGGAACAACGTGTTGGGAAACTTACGTGTAGCTTCTCTGGGCTTTTACTCAAAGTTGTATAGTATTGCTCGACGAAGTACCAGCCGACTTCATCTTTGGGAACGCCGCCGCTGCTCTCACTCGCAGCAGAGGAAGAATTATTTGTAATGTCTGCTGGATTGCCATTCTCACCCCCGTAAGCTCCGGCGGAAGTGGTATTAGCTGCACCCTGCGATGACAGATGCTGCTCTACTGCACCATACTGTTGCTGATTGCCGTATTCGCCATTGACAGGCTTGGTCGCGGAGTCGGAAGCCATGTTCGCGTGAAGATTGATGTATAATCAGAGGAAATGGAGAGGATTAGGTCTACTGAAAAGTATGCTGCAGAAACAAGTGGCCTGAGCTGTACACGTATTGGAGTGTGAGGCTGGCGACCTTTTGCAAACAAGGCGTTTGTAGGACCTTTCGTCAAAGATGCATTAGTTGAAAGCAGTGGGAAGAGCAGAGTGACTATCCTGTCCAATAAGACTTACAGAATGAAGCTTGCAGGTGAAGTGCTCAACTAGGCGAATTCAACACCTCCCAGACACCTGGGCAAAGAAATACAAAGCTTGAGTGAATTGGCTGAAGTGAAGATATATGGCCTACCAATAGAACTGCGGGGAGAAAAACGAGATTGTCTTCCACGTAAATAAGGCTGAAATAAGAGACTCTGCCCAATCTTAGTTGAAGAAAGAGGCGGTAATGATGAGAAATTATAATTAGTATGGCAAGATGTTATACCGTATTGCTCTTGAGTAATTAGATAGTATCTGGGGTTCTTCGTGCAATTTTCCGTTTTTCAGAAAATGCCCGAGTTTCGACGGTAAATTCACAATGGACTGCCGTACTAGCCTCACGCACAGCCACAAAAACCGGTCCACTACTCCGTACCTTTAAGGCACTTTCACCGTCGTGACGGATTGATGGACATGTTATTGCCAAAAAATGCTTTGAAGTACTGGCCCAAGGAGCAACATATCTGAGCTATGGTATGGGTTTCCATGTCCCACATACACTTTTTTTTGGCTCTTCACATCGGCTATTAACGAGCCGCCCTTGAAGTCTCCCACGATGCTGGGCATGAGAATACAATCCACAAGAATAAAGGAGCAATGATGAAGTAAGGTAGCTAAACGTCAGCAGCGCAAGTCTTAATTTATGCTTGAATATCATTTGCTCTTAAAAAGCGGTACACAAAGGGAGGGCTAGCCTAGAAGCAGTAGCAAGTTGTAGGAGTGATCGCTTGAACGTGTAGTCAACTGGCAAGCAAGTTCATCTGAATCACAGCACCTCTGAACATGTGGACCTTGAAAGGAAAAGCTAACTCGGACGTTATAAGTAAGGCGGGTCAGTCCATGTTCTTGCCCCCCCCCAATTATATACCCTCTTAAAACATCTCAGTAAATCAATAGCATAATACTCAGAGTAGCATGTAAGGGAGGAATATGACTGCTAGAGAAGAACGGACACACCAGAGTATTCTACTAGCCTGTAAAATACCGTTACCAGCCTTTAGTATTGGATCTCGATCGTATTAAGAGTATGACCACTCCTACCTCATATATTCCTACACCAATGTTTAGGCGTTCTAGCCTTTGTCTGAGACTCGCTTCTCCGAAATTCTGAAAGCGACGAGTAACTGTTACCGAGCGTGGTCAAACAATAACTTGTCGGCAGCCTTTCAGTGTTGCATGTGGAGACAAGTATTTCAGTCATGGCAATCTTCAAGGTATTGGAAAATGCTTCTAAGCCGAGCATAGGTGAGGCTTGTGGAGATCTATGCAGGAGACATGATAGAGCAAGATTAGAACATCGAGGGCCATGTGAAAGGTGCGTAGGTAGTACCAGAGGTGCTGTAGTCATCTCAATAAAAATCGAAGATGGTGTCATGCAAGAACCGTTCGGGGTTAGTCTTACAGAAACCCGCGTGGCCTTTGCAGCAACAAGATACACATGTGTTTCAGGAACGCAGCAGACAGTGACACGGCCGTGCTCGAGCACCATCGGGGAGTAGCAAAGGAAATGTAAGCAAACGGTGTGGAACAGGATTGTAAAGCGCCAAGAATCTGCAGGTCGTAGCGAATAGAGCCTGATTTTTCGTACATGCATGCATAATAAGCTCTCAATATGACACTGCAGCGTAATGGCGGAGACTTATGCAAGTCTAAATTGCAAAAAAGCATTTGCTGCCACTGGAGACGGAAAGGGCCGGTACCTTCGGACGGTAGTGATATCATTTCTGCTAAGCAATCAGAGCGCTGATATCTGCTTTTCGCTTCTAAAGAGAGCGCCCGAATCCTGCCCGAATCTCCCATACAATACACTTGTAAAGCTAATATTTAGAGTAACCATTGGAACGCAGAGGGTATTGGCGTATACGTAAAGGAACATGGAGCGACAGAGCTCGATTAATACCACCACGAATAAACAGCTCCTCCATTTTAGCCACTTCTGTCCACAATGGCGGGAGATGCACACAAATATTGCCATTGACTTCATAATGTTTGTACCTGAAATACGATCCCATTCGGTCGACTGTCAGGACGCAGTGGTGAGCGACCTCCCGAGCGCAGGCTTTTCGCTGATCAGCTTCGGCCTAAACGTTGCATCCTGGTCCGTCATCCTGCGTCCCAAGGCCCTCTCCACCTTTGCTCCCAGCGCGAGCTTGCTGAGGTTATCGCTCTTCTCTGGCGTTGGCTGATATCGTTGCTGCTGTAGGCGCTTGCTCTCCAGACGATCGAAACCCTTTGTCCATGCTTTGATCTCTTGTAGTCGGGGGTCAATGGTGGTGGACGATCTGCTGGTGTTGACGGTGCTTTCTGAAGCCGTCAAAGAGGGAACACCGCTGTAAGTAGAGAATCGCTTTGAGGTGCGCTTAGAGGTCACCTATGTGATACGTAGATATCAGCATGTGACAGGTCAATCGCTCTGCGAAACGGTTTCGGAGATGAGTCAATGGAAGTGCAGCATTGCAAAGATGTGTCGGACTTACACTCGGCGCCATGATAGGGCGTGATGATTCAATTGAGTGACCCATCGTAGAGAACGGGATTGGGAGATTCTTGTATGGGGTGTAAGTCTGAGGTTGAGGATGGTGGAACCCCCCCGCTTATTGTTGGAGTCGCTCAAGCTGACCGAGATCTGCGAGTGTTTCACCAAGGCTGTCTTGTCGCTAATAACAATGTAGCGAGTTACGTCAATAATGATTCGAGATAGCAGTATATTCTGGATGTCGTCGGCCTAGAGTACGGATTCACTTACGTGCGACAGATAAAGAACTCTCCTGGATGTGAAAGGGGTGATGGGATCGCAGGCGATCTCTTGGTGGTGGTCACCTTTGCTGTGTACGACGACTTGATTAATATTGTTATTGTTATTGACTCGATGAGGATGGGCCGGCAACTCCTGCTTTGTAGATCGCTGCGGAATTAGCAGCGTACCTTGACTATCTTAGTATCCGCTAACTTCCGTAAAGTATCTAAGAGGCTAAGGTAAAGTAGGTAAAGTAGTCGACAATCTCAGGGGTTGTTAACTAAGGTAGGACTTCTGGTGATCAAGTGACACAAGAGGTACAGTATCTACTCAAAATGACAGCCAAGTTCTTTGAATGCGGTTATGGTGATGGGGTTGGGGTTCTCAAAGGTTTTAGCCTTTGGGATGACAAGCAGACAAGACTTAGGGGGGACGGATACAGTAGTTCCAAGTATATATCCTGGCGCCTACGTTGGAACACTCGACCATCAACACGGTATGAGCCAATGACAAGCCTCATTTGGATTGTTGGCCCCAAGGGTAAGGCAGATGATGAAGCATGAGAACCACGTGTCTGTCCCGCACAACGCCTGCAGTAGTGCGCCATGACCAGCATTTTCGCTTCGGAAGGCCTAGAAGTAGAGGGTGTCCTGTTTCACAATCACCCACGCGACTTCCACGGACCACAAGCCACGACAAGCTCGGCAATACCTTCACAATACTACCATTGGGGCCGGTTCCGCCTCTCCCCCAATCCTGGCTTGATATCTCAGAGCAGCTACATGCACGCCACCACTCCATGAAAAAGACATTCCAAGCGAAAAGACCTACGTGATTGGTCAAGAACATGCCGAAACAAAAGAAATTCCTGAAAAAGGCCGGCCAGCAGAAGAGCACGGTTCGCATGATCATGCAATCAAATCCCCCGATGAGAAATGAAGTCGACTGATTGATTCCCCAACCGTTAGAGCCTAGAGAGTGCGAATGAATATCTTGCCGGTATTGTGGCTGACCAATCTGCATTGTGTTTCGTCGAACTAATTCATGAACTGATGTCAACCAGCGGGCGTCGACTTCGAAGAAGCGGGCGAGAAATGGCGAGCTGGCGATGCTGCCAAATCAATGCGTTTCTTTGTCCGAGCCATTGAAAATTATGAAGAAGGCTTGCGGGAATTTCCACAGTCTTTTGACCTTGCGTACAACAAGTATGAATGCTGAATACCCCCTAAGCGAGTCTCGCTGAACGAAACAGAGCTCGACTACAATATGAAGTAGCTCAGCAGCCGCGGCTACTTGCCCATTTGCCTACCCCTTTGCTAGATTTATTACGGCTCGCGCTAGACTCTCATAGGGTTGCAATGAGGATAGATCCAGATAATGCCGACCTGCTCTTGTGAGAATGCCGTGTCCTGGTCCTTATTATATTGTTGATGGTTACTAGCAACACAGCCCAGGTTTTAACCAGTCTTGCTGAAGTTACTAGTGACGGCAAAACTGCCATTCAAACCAACCGGGACGAAGCCCTACACCTTTTCCAGGAAGCGTTAGAAATCTTTCAGCGTTGTCTAGGGATCCAGGAGTTTCAGCTTACTGAACAGGTTACTGTAGCGGAGGAGAATTCTACTCAGGATGATGGTGAGAATATTGATATGATAAGCAGCAGTACATCAGAAACGTCGGAGAATGGACGATGGGCTACGATTGTGGAGCCTGTTACGAAAGACATACTTGTCGATACTGCACTAGCTCAACTGGAAACATTGGCAGCCGTTTGCACTCTTGTCGGCTCTAAAGGGCGCAATCATCTGGCGTGGATTGATGAATACTACCGCAATGTATTACGGGACAAAATTGCCCTATATGTCGATGGTACCGATAGGCATCAAGAAGCCGCTCTAATAAGTGCTAGATTTTTGTGCGCTTTGCTAGACGCAAGCTTCCGCAGCGGAGAGCTGGAAGTCTCTACATACGAACGAGAGTTAGCTGCGGCTTACAATCAAGCTATCGACTTAAGCAACAATCCGCATTGCCTTTGTGATAGAGCAGGTAGTGAAATAACCTTCAGTACCAGTGTCCAAGCCTCCTTACAAGAGAACTTACACGCTCAGTCAGAGGATCTTTACCAAATAAACACCATAAGCTGGAAACATCTCACCATGGCACTCAATGATTTGGCGGCAGCATCAAAACTCCCTGAAGTTCAAAATCTGCCTCGAATACACCTGCGTCGCGGGGACTGTGAGCTCCTCCGTTATCGCTTGAGCGAAGAACCGGCAAGCTACGATGTTGCTGTCAAAAGTGCGTCTACTCTGATCAAGAATGCTGAAGTGTACTACCAAGGTTCAGCTAGACTGGCCAGGAACGAAGGTGCTGCAGATGAGGAGCGCGAAGCTTCTGTGAAGGAAGTCGTTGCAGCGAGTATTGCCAGTAAATCAGGAAAGGTCTCGGAGCTCGCAAACAGTCAGATGGGAGCTGTTACTGAAGTGATTGGAGATATGAGAGATGAAGGGCTTCTGTCTAATGAGAGCATCGCTTTCATTGATGGTTTTGTTAGCTGAGACGCTGGCTTTCATGGTGGGAATGTACCCATTTTATCCATGGAAAACTAGGATGAATTCTGGTCTGACTGGGATTGGCATGAAACCACGATGATGATCAAGCATGTACAAATTATGCGCATCTATTTAGCATTTTTTGAATTGTATTACAATGAATTTAGAGATCGTCTTCTAGATACTTTAATATATATGCGGACTTTGGGAAGGAAAGACTTTGTAGCCTTTTGCGTAGGACGCCACTAGGATGAGGACCAAAATTTATGCCGCGTCTCTCACTTAAACGCGCTACACGTCTTCCTACACATTCTGGCTCTTTTGCTATTGCCTTCCTTACATCTGGATCTTCTCCACTAGTGGTCATTCAATATGGAGTCTTTTGAAGGCATATATTTGGATCTTTCGAAACAGCCAGGCAAATGCAGGATAGCGGAGAGCGGGCTGGGATGGAAACCCTCTGGCGGCGGTGAGACCTTCACACTCGATGGTAGCAATATTGGCGGGGCCCAGTGGAGTCGTGCAGCTAGAGGCTTTGAGCTCAAAATACTGTCCCGAACGTCAGGTGTCATACAGTTGGATGGGTTTGAGCAAGAAGTAAGGACGAGAATCAACTTGTCTAATATCGAAGTATTACTGATTGCGCCAGGACTTTGATCGTGTTGGCAAAGCTTTTAAACTTTTCTACGGTATCAATCTGGAAAACAAAGAGCACGCCTTAAGAGGATGGAATTGGGGTAAAGGCGAATTTGGCAAGGCAGAACTAGCATTCAATGTGCAGAATCGTCCAGCGTTCGAAATACCCTACTCGGAAATCTCAAACACCAATCTCGCAGGGAAGAACGAAGTGGCGGTCGAATTCTCGTTACCTGCAGGTGGCAGCGAAACAGGTACAAATGGGCACCTTGGGGGGGCACGAAGTCGAGGGCGTAAAGCTGGTGCTGCAAGAGATCAGCTGGTGGAGATGAGATTCTACATTCCGGGGACTGCCACGAAGAAGGAGAAGGACGAAGATGGGGAAGAGAAGAGTGTGAATGGGTCAGACGCAGAGGAACAAAATGCTGCCAATTTATTCTACGATACTTTGATGGACAAGGCAGAGATTGGGGAGGTTGCGGGAGACACATTTGCAACGTTCCTGGACGTGCTGCATCTTACACCCAGGTCCGGACATCAGACGGATCTATTGCAAAAGCGCTATGCTGATCAACATGCAGAGGACGATTTGACGTCGACATGTACGAGAGCTCATTCCGATTACGTGGTAAAACTTATGATTACAAAATCCAGTACGAACACATCAAGAAATTCATGCTTCTCCCTAAGCCCGACGACCTTCATACTTTGATCACCATTGGCCTTGATCCTCCGCTACGGCAAGGTCAGACCCGATATCCGTTCCTTGTGATGCAGTTTAAGCGAGAAGAAGAGGTCGTAATCGATTTAAACGTGACTGAGTATGGGAATCATCAAGGATTGCTGGGTCTATGCTAACCTCAAGTCAGGGAGCTTCTAAAGGAAAAGTACAAAGACAAATTGTTACCACATTATGAGCAACCGCAACATTCAGTCGTCGCTCAGGTATTCCGTGGCCTTGCTGGCAAAAAGGTTGTCACACCGTCCAAAGACTTTATCAGGTACGCGCCCTCCGGTGAAAGGCCTTTGCATTAATTACATTCAAAAACCCTCCTATATGATTGTCACACTACCCAGCATATAAGCGCTGACGATCCTAGCCACCACCAGCAATCCGGAGTCAAATGCAGTATCAAGGCCAACGAAGGGCATCTGTTTTGCTTGGACAAGAGTTTCATGTTCGTGCCAAAGCCTGCTTCATACATTCCTTTCGACAACATTTCGGTTATTGTCATGTCAAGAGTCGGTGGAGCCGTCTCAGCAAGTCGGACATTTGATATCACAATCACTACGAGAGGTGTAGGCGAGCATCAATTTAGCAACATCAACCGGTAAGAGTGCAGAATCTATCGTATGTATCTTGCTGACAAGTCCAAACAGCGAGGAACAAAAACCCCTTGAAGAATTCTTCGCAACGAAAGGTCTAAAAACGCGCAACGAGATGCTTGACGACGTAAGTCGAATCCATAAATCCTCACGAGACTATACTGACTACCCTCTTGTCCTCCGCCATCATTGCCGCCGCCCTCCAAGAAGCCGACATGGCCTCCTCAGACGAAGAAGTTGTCGCCGCCCGAGCCGACCGCGGTTCAGCTGACGAAGATGAAGAGAGCGTAGACGAAGATTTCAAGACCGATTCCGACTCAGACGTAGCGGAAGAGTATGACTCGGCGCATGAGAGCAGCGGAAGTGATGACGAGGAGATGGCGGAAGCCGGAAATGCACCAGTGCCAAAGCCCGACCGTGGAGACATAGCAGAGAGGCCGAAGAAGAAGGTGAAGACCGGGAAGTGAGCTGGGAAATGATAAAATGGATGCATTGGTGGCGTTTGTAGGAGCACAGGTTGGCTAGCCTCATAATGGTAGGGCAGGCACACAGGCAGCGGTCACGAGAACGCGGATTTGCATGTTGAATGTTTACTACCAGACATACATACTGTAGCGCCGATGGTAGAAGCCATTCAGAGCAAATGATATCGAATAGTCAAAGAACCACAACTTCCAAGCCAGTCCTTTGTGGAAATTCGAACCTTACAGCCCAGCTCGACAATTTCAAGGGTACGGAAAAGCCAATGTCCCGCATTCAGTCCTAGAAATATAGATTGAATACTAAGGTACCTCACCAACATATTGACGAGGTATTAGCGTGTGCAGAAAGGTATCGAATCCTTGGCATCGCATTTGTCGCGCCCCCCCCAAATTTACTATTGAATTCAGACATTCTTGATACGTCGAAACATTCGAAGCCTATTTTCGTGTTCAAACAGCAAGTAAAAATGAAGCTATTCAAAAGCACTTACTGACCTGTCAAATAGCTATGCCTCGCACACTGAACCCATCCATTCGCTCTAAAATAGTACGCCTTCTACTACTACACTGACGCTCTCTAGCTATCATCGAAGAGATTCACTGTCATTTTGATACCGTTTATAATATACAAGAGAACCTATTTATATATCATTCTCTGTGCAGATCTCAGTTTCGACTCAAGAGCGCTCCTCGAAAGATCTTTCCAGTCGCTGAAGACTCTCTTGTTGCATATCTAGAGCGACAGCCATGAGCTATGCAGAAAGAGATGATGTGGTTTCTATGAGAGAAGTGAAGCATACATGTTCATAGATTCACGATATTCAGAATTCTGAAAAAGAGACACTGAAATGAAAAGAAGGAACAGCGTGTAGACATCAGACAGAACGATGAACTACGGTTAAACTGAATTGCAGGTCTACTTCATCTGACTGCCGCTGAAGCTCAACGGCGTGAGTCTCGCGTGCCTTCTTCGCTGCTTTGAAATTGTCAATGATATGTCTCTTGAAATTGCGAGGACAATTGACTTTGACAGCAGCGTCTACAATGGCCTTAGCAGCGGCGTCAGCCTTGGCTTTGCGAGCAGCGTCTGCTTTGACTTTGCCAGAAGGTTTATTCGATCTAGATGAGATGCTTGAGGGGATGAGTGAATCCTCTAGAGGTAGGTTCTGGCTTCGGCGTGACGACGGCATGATGGCTTCGGGAGTCGGGAGAGGGGGGGCTACAAGGATGTTAGCACTGTGAAACGTTTGAACAGCTTCATATTTACCTATTTGATCGATTTCTTTAACAAAACAGGCTTTCAAGGCTTGGTGGTACACCGTGATAGCGAGAATATCAAGAATGTCTGAATTCAATAGTAAATTTGGGGGGGGGGCGCGACAATTGCGATGCCAAGGATTCGATACCTTTCTGCACACGCTAATACCTTATTGGTAAGCGCGGTTAACGCCCGCGCTCCCTTCGAACAAACTGTCTCAGCAACAACTTCCACCTCGAGCCAAAAAGGCTTTCCTAAGCCTCAATCCAGCTGCGGCTCAGCTACGGCTCGTCATCACCACCCAGTCCCATTCCTGAGCTTTTAAAAAAGATCTCGTTCAGAGAATTGCACGCCATTCGATTCGAAACAACACCACCGCATCGCTGCTGCAGCGCTTCTGCCTCATGACATTACTGTGATATTTATGGTTAGAGAGCTTAATGAAGTGATGACTCACTACAACAACTGACAAGCTTTCTTTTCGGATTAAAACTACGAATAGTAATTGTTGAGAAGAAACGATTGAAAACGAAGGTGGACAAAGTTTGGTGCCCAGTCTCTAAATCGACTTGGCTTAGCTGTCCTACCACCAAGAATTGTCATCGCGACATCTGTCACGTCTCCCTGTCACACAAAGTAAACACGACGGAACAAGAGAAATCAAGCTTGCGCCGAAACTCCTTGCACCAACGGTAGAACACAAATAATCTGTCTGCGCTCTGTTTCAAACATTTTTCACGTTCGGTTTATTAGCTCCACCCGCAATGGGGGCCTCACAATCCCCCTCCCCCCCTCCTCCCCCACCTGTTGCTCTCACCCCCGGACCCCGCGCCTCACAATTTCAGAACCTCTACAACAACGCCCTCATACACACCCTCCGAACCTGCTCTTATGCCAACTTCTCCTCCTGCTTTCCCACACCCGCGAAATACGCTCCGCAAGTACTTACTTCAATATGGCAGCAAGTCACGCAGCAGGTGGAAGAGAGGTCAAAGAGGGAATTTGAGGCTGTCTTGAAAGAGAAGGATGTGGTTAGAGGACTGAATGACCTGGAGAGGCTGGTGGGGGAGGCGAAAGCGAGGAGAGCGAAGGGAGAGGACGGGGGGGAGCCGTGAGTCTTTCCATGGGTGGCTTTTACTTTATTTTCCGAAACTACGTGGCATGGTAGCTTATGACGTGCCTTTACACACAGTCCCCATACCCTGCCTCCCGAGAGGCTATACCTTGCGCATCTTGCACCTTATCTACGAGAAACGGAGAAAGAGCTCGAGGCAGAGTTGAGAGCATTACAAGGCGAGAACGAAGACTTGGTTGAGGAGATCCGAGCACAAGGCCAGGAAGTGGAGACCTTAGTCGGGGGCTTAGAAGGTGTCATTGCCGATTTGGAAGGGGCCAATGAGGCCATGGGAGATGTTGTGGAGGGAGACGAGATGAAAAGAGAAGTATTGGAAATTGAAGAAGAGCTGAAGGGAACGGGGAGAGATGCAAAGTTATGACTCAAAATCAGGCGTGGGATTCTAGGAGTTCAGGAAGCGCCGGGACGCGGATTCTTGGTTTGGAAGAGAAGGGCAGAAACGTTAATGAAAGTACGGCGTCAAGGACAGGCTTTGCAGATGGAGTGCAACGATATCTATCTCGGCATCAACCCGAGATTGGCTAGATTTGTTACCAGATCTTGCACTTTCCTAAGGTACCCTTTGTCCGTTGTCCATTATTTATCCCAACAAGAGCATTGTTCATCCCTAATCTCCAACTGTACCAACAATCACAAAGCAAAACTTCTTCCTCCCGATGAGAACAATGACCAACTGTTTTGGTCTTCTATATGTACACTTGCCTTTTCTTCATCACGGTCGAACTCACGGGCACGCTCAAACTCATCGAAAAACTCATGTTCACCACAACACTGATAGTGCTTGACCGCCAAGCAAAAATGGCGAACACCACCATCACAACCCTTCCGACAGCGATTCCGACACCAACGCAAGCTTCAATAATGCACGCTACAATAGCGACGGTTTCATCATCCACGAACGCGACTGATAAATTCGTGATTCCAACAGTGCCTACAGGCATGAGCTCCCCAAGCTGGCTGATGAACAATCTTGCGGTCATCGTGATCGTCGTTGGTGGCGCCGTTGTAATAAACGTCCTTGGATGCAGTCTCTATTGCTTGATCAGAAAATGCCGCAGATCGCGGAGAAATGGCAACGACAATGCTTGAAGGCGACTAGCAGCGATTACTCGGCTGAGGATATGGTTTTAGCTAGAGGGAGGCATTCTGAAGACTGGGTAAGATTTCAGTGAGTCAATTTCCGATTCCTCTGCCTTCTCTACCTCAACACGATCATGAGCCACAACGACCCTCCTCCAGTTTTCTTTGTTTTTATGTATACTGCCATTAATATCATTCTTGTTTCCTTTGTTTCGTACATATATCAAAAAGCATCAAAGACTTTGATTTTGGCCCAACAAAGAGATCTTATCCCAATCTCTACGGCTCGAAAGTTAACAAAGATTCATTATACGGACCTAATAATTCAATCAGTTGTTGATCATCTTGCACACAAATACAATGCTTTTACTACCACAATTTCTCCCCAAATCGCGCTCTTGCAAATTCAACGAACCGGCCTTCCAAACAGAACACGACCCGTAACGAACTCAATTTCGAAGGATAAACCCTTTTCAATCAGCGGCAGATATAATCCATCCAAGACATCTGTTACACTCTTAGCTCGGAAACCATGGAAAACATTGAAATCGCCGCCATTGTCGCCTGTGCCTTGGTTGCTTTAATGTTCATATCCTGGGGCTGCTGGGGCCTGATAAGGAAGCACCGCGGTCTACCGCACCAGCTGGGTGATGTCTAAGTGTGGCACAAAGGCAGTCCTGAGCTCTCTTTCCACGCTGCCCAATCCTGTCAGCACCTGTTTTGATCGCTGCATGGGAAGTGCGAACGGCAGTCAAACGAAGAAGCAATTCTCAACCTTTTATCGATCTCGTCAGGATCCTGTTTTTAACTTCAACATGTTTTCTGTCCATGACAGTTCCTTGGTATTGTCAGCGTTCCTCGCGTTCTTTCGTCCAGAGCATTTTCCAAGACATCTTCGATCAATTGGATGCCTACAAAACCTTCAATGCATCGGGACCGGACTCTGTTCTCCACTCTCCTATTTGAAATTTCTAATCAATTGCATCAAGACTAAACCGGATATTGCGTTCTTCTCTTCATTGCTTTGAATCTGAACTGTCAATTTCGGCACTCTCGCAATGCTCAAGTATCGTCTGCTCAATGGCATTTTCTGTAGCGACTAAGTTTCATTCGCCTACCGTACCATTGTCACACAAATCCCGCTCCAAAGATAATGTAAACAAATTTTCTTTCTTGAATCCTCGAGAACAATACCTTTCTTCCCTCCCACGTATTCGAAGCAGTCTATTGCTTACAATACAAAAACCAAGCCAACCCCCCCCCCCGCTCTTAATTTCTTCCTCCACCCCATCTATCCCCTATCCCTTCGCCCTCTAAAATCCCATATCCAACCAACTCGAAGAATACCAATCGGTCCCTTTCAACTCTCCTCCACATCCTCTCATGGCTCCTATTCCCAACCCCGATATGGATCCCTGGCATCGACTCTCTTTCCTCTTCATCGGCGTAACCGGCCTGTTTGCAATCGCCGTTGCCGCCACCTGGGCCACCGAGTTCATGTCTCACAGAGTCCGTATGTCGCGAGAGCGAGGATTAGGATATGTCTGAGGAGCTGGCAAGGGAAGGTGCGAAAAGTTTTAACGGACTAGATTACATTATCACTGCTGTGCCAACATGAGAGAAGTCTGGTTTCAAAGAGCATACAAGGGAATTTTACTCTTTTTCTTTTTTTTCTTTTTTTCGTTTTTCCCATTCTCCCCTCCCGCAGGAAGTCTATCCCCTTCACCATGAAACCCCCTTCCCTCCTCCCACACAATCCCTTCCCAACCCATCTATCTTCCCTCCCCTTCGAACCTCCACCCCAACCCAAACATTCTCAGCAGCTCAAACGCAGCTTCACCAAACTCTCCTACAACACCAAAGCCCCCAACCCATCACACTCTCTTGCAAAGCGGGCCATGGGCTCCTGTCTTCAGCAACCGAGCGAGGGATCCCGTCGAGTTCGGAGTCGGCGTAGTTGCCTTTTTTTTTTGGCATGTCTGGCTCTTGAGAGGTGGTGGTGGTACGAGTATATTGCGATGGGAATTGTTTTTTTTTCTCCTTCTAAATTCCGGGTTTTCGGGGAGTATGTATACCTTGCTTCTCAGGCTTCCTGAGTTTTGGTTGTTGTTGTTGTTGTTGTTGTTGTTGTTGTGTGTAGCTCGGAAAATTCTCTTCTCAGTCTCCATTCACCTACGATGATTCTGAACCCCTATTCCTCCAAAACGCACACTCACGCCTCTCCTGAAAATCTTCCATTCCCCTTTTTCAAATATATCACCAAACTCACACCGCACAATTTCACCCTTCTCCGCCCCGTTCCACCCCACGTAACAGCAATGAATACAAACTCCTCTTATTCCCCGAATTTCTCGAAACAAAGACCCTTGTACTTTCAAGACTCATAAAACATACAAAGACCTTCCCCCCCTCCTTTTCCCATAAATACCACCTTCCTCAAACCCCCTCCTCGCTTTTCCCTAACCAACCAGAGAAAAACTACCAACAAAGCACGAAAAGAAACTGTCACAAACCTCCCCAAAAAAATACAATATCTCTACTCAACCACACCCACACATCCTCTCCCAAACCAAACCAAACCAAACAACCAAAAACAAAAAAAAAATGTCCCTCTTCGCCAACCCAACCCTCCCCCAAGTCATCATCCTCGTCCTCAGCATCGTCGCCATCATCGCCGTGATTGCAGTTCTTTTCGGCATGTGGTGGCGGAGGTATACGGTGGAAGGGAGGAAGGATGCTGCGGGGGATGTTTACGGTTGAGGAGGTGGGGTTTTTGGGGGGGGGATGGAGGGGAGAGAGTTGGGTGGGTTTGTGTGTGTTTTGGCCTTCTTGTATGGGGGAATTGTTCTGAGGCTTTGGGACTCGTGTTGTTTTTTCTGTTCGTACGATCTATTTATTTGCGTGTATCTCATTTGAGATTTTCCACGCCTATTAGGCCTGGTGGGAGCTTCTTTTCATAGATCTAGAACGATTCACTCATAAATATACATGTATCCATTCATCACTGCCACATGCCTAAATCCACATCATTAAACCAAACGAAAAAATGGGGGGGGAAAACAGTCCCCTTATCCCGCATCCCCTATCAAAGAACCCCATTCCACATCAATGCACCAACCTCCCTTACATATCCTCTCCTCTTCCCTTCCCTCTTCTTCTCTCATCCTTGTTGCCCACAATACTATACCACCCAACTAACATCAATCAACCAACTAACATCAATCAACCAACCAACCAACCATCCCCCCCCTTTATCAACAATGGACCTCCCCCCCTCCACCCTCCCCCACCTCCTCATCATCGCCCTCATCGGCACCGCTGTCGTGGTCATCCTCGCTCTTAAATTCTGGCTAGTTTCGTGGTTGTGGAAGAGGTATCGGAGGAGGCAGGAAGATGTCAACGGGACATGGTGGGGTCGGGAGGGTGGTGTGAGGAGGGATGCGGGGGCGAGAGGGGGAGGGGAGGGAGGATATTTGGGGTGGGAGAGGGAGGAGAGGCAGAGGGTTTGGTGGGTTTGATGGGGTTCTAGTGTCTTTGATATCTTTTGATAGCTCCGGGATGGTCCTCGGGAATCACATCTTAGTGGTTGAACCAGCGGTCATGCACATGGTTCCCCCTTTTCTCTCTGTTTTTCTTGGTTGCTCGTTGTCCGTTTCGAGGTTCTCGAATCTAGAATTTTTTTTTGGTCCTGGGAGAGTCCTGTTGTCCAACGACGAACCGCTATCGTTTTTTGCTCATTGTTCTTTCCAGAGTGACGCTGCAGCGCGAAATGTTGAAGGATTGGAGTACTGTCGCAGGCCCAGCGATCAATGGGACCACCGCTCCCTGTCTCTGTTTTCTTTCGCAGTTACAACCACAACCAAAATTTCTTACCCATCCTAGCCCTCAATCTCTTAACCGCGTATACAGCTCTCGGCATTCAAACCAACCACCCCAGAGTAAGTCTCTTACAAATAACCATCGGCCCCCTCATCAAAGCTTCCCCCTATCGCACATCTTCCAATCCAAGATGAGCGATATTGTCTTCACCCTTGTGACCGTCGATGCAGTTTTTCTGGTGGTTTCTCTCCTCCGCATCCTCTGGCTCCAGCACAGACATCCGTCGGAGGATAGCAAGTGCTACTGCTAGGCTTGTTGTTTTGGGGGAAACAGGGGGGTTTTGGATTTGCAAATTCCAAGAAAGAGGTCTTAGAGATTGAAGTTGGTGGAGAGTTGTATAAAAAGGGTGGTGAGTTTGGTGGTCTTTGTATAATAAAGAGATTTCTCTGTGTTCTAGATTGGGGATAGATTCTGTGAGCAAAACAATTCCTTCCTTATCATGGAGGGGCTTTTGTGACTACGGATATCTGTCCTGATATGAATGATGGAAACTGCTCATGTTACAAAAGAGGGAAGAATTATAAGTCTGAGAAGCTGTGCGAAGATAGGGGCGAATAGGTAGCACTTCATTTCTCGTGAAATCTGGGATTGCAGCTGCCTGTCCCGGGGAACGCCGCATGCCCGCTTCGAATGCAGCATCTCGGGACATAATACCTCGTATGGGAAGCGTTGCTGACGGCTCAGCGGTCTCTGTATGCATCTGAGTCGTGATCTATTTCATGTAGACGCTTCGTTAGTCGAAGTGCCACTCTTCTCTCATCCCCTGGATTCTCATGTGCTTGAGCACTAACTTTATCAAGTCGTCATTCTCAGTAACGCCCCTTCACTTTCTTGCCAATATTCATTCTGAAACAACCTCAAAGTATAAGCCGTGAGCAAACGCTAAAACGTGAATAATAACGAGTGAAGAGATCCATCAATCTCTAGACATAGTGAAGATCGCCTCACTCACAGTGAAGAAACTCAGCGACTCTCTGTATATTAAGATACCTCCCATGGCCTTTCTGTTTATACAACCTGCATCTTTCAGACTTCCAGCCTCTCCACTAAATCTGTCCTCGAAGCCTTATATCCCTGAAATTCTATCAAGGAGACCCAGACTTCTTATCTTCGAGAACACTCAACCAAGAGTAGGCCTCTTATAACCACTCCCTAGCTATCAGGAATTCTCTGGCTTTCGAACTTCTGGGCTTCGGCGTTCCCGCCTTGGGCTGGATACTCTGCGTCTGGAAGCACCAATTTACTCTCCAGATCAAATTTTGCCTCTTCTCGACACATTTCAATGGATTCTAGACTTGGCTTGGTCTTGATAATAATAGCGGCCGCTGCCTTCGGGCTCATCGTCACCGGGCTTGCCCTCCTATACCATAAAAAGCGCGGCCTTCGACCACAGAATGTTCAGTGCTGATACTCCTTAGCTTTCCATCCTTGGAAGCAGTCGACAAGGGTAGCCTCTTGTGAGCTTTATCTTCTCATATTAACAACCCTCCGACTTCCGACTTTCTGCGCTTCGGCATTCCGAGCTCGGACTCCCGGCTCTGCGAATTCCAAGGCTGAGGGTCCTTCCTGTCTTCCTTGGAGTCGATGACTTCCGTAATCCCTTAGGACTTGTACTCATCTGGGGAATAATTGCAACAATCTTTGCACTTCCCATCATTTTACTATTACTCTTCTTGGTCACCGAGTTCTCCATCTGGGTCGCCGAAAAGCCCAGTATCCCTTGCAGAGCTGATACACACTCCGCGTACGAACTTCTGGGACAGGAGTAAGCTGGTGCTTATACACTTTCTTCTCCAGCACCTCCTTCAGGACCTCCTCCGCCATATACGACGCCAAAAATAAATCTTACAAAGGTGTTGCGATGAGCTGCGTGAAAGCCTCCCATCGTCCTCTATTGGCTACGTCATAACCGTTGGAGTACAATAGCAGTTTGTGCCAGTTTTGATGTTTGAAGGATAACGAAACTCCGAAGCTAGTAAAGGGGATGGGGCCCAAGGGGTTAGACGAGGGTGGAGGATGACCTAGAAAGCTTGTGGTATCTGTACTTATTGCCTACTTAGCAATTCTTCTTTTCCTCAATTGGATCGCGAATATGCCCCTTTTATGAGACGACATCTTTTGAAGACTTACGAAACATGGAAGAGCATCTTGATCCTCCTTATGTGAAACGGCAAGTAAGAGCCAAAACCGTACGCGTCTTTCGTGAAGTTACGTCGTCGATTATCGTAATTGTTTGAGCAATGAAGCGCACGCTGAATGAATGAGCGATGAATGATTCTCGAGAATCAATGCTAATTCATGAATAAAGGAAAAATAAGCGCTTAACTTCAGGATCTCAAAAGCAATCTTGGTCTATCACACGGTAAGTCGGTAGTAACGTAACGTCTTTCACTGATGTCTTCGGTGTTCAGCCTACTCTCTTCGTGGAGCACAAACCTCAATCCAGCTCATATTCAGATCAAGCTCCAATCATCCCCATTCTCGAAAGATAGACTAAAGAACCTACACATTAGTCGACGAAGAGCACTCCGCCGCATCCACATCCGAAACCCCCCCCTCCAATCTCCCACAACCAGACTCCGCCTTTCCGGCAAAACCCACAATTGGTCTACCTCTCTCGATTTGGATCGCCATAGGCATCGCCGGCTTTCTTTTGCTCGCCACCTTAATCTACTTGCGCTATCACTGGTCTATAGGCCGCCAAGTTGCGACTGCAAACCTTCCGAGCGGGTAATCAATCTCCCTTCTTCTTTCCTACCTCGCTCACCATCATCACCCGAGAGACAAACTCCACTTCCTCAAAGCAGCGGATGGCGTCGTCGAATTCCACTTTCGTCATCGTCATCTGGCTCCGGGCTTCGATACCCGTTGGAGGATAGTGTTGCAGGGTAGGTTTTTGGAGAGGAAGGGGTCAGAAGGTGGATAGCTGGAGTGAATATTGATTCTGTACATCTTGACGGATTTTGCGGGTCTTTTGTTTCCCGATTAGGTCTTGGATATGTGCTTTAGACGAAAAGGCAATAGTTGGTACATACAGACATATTCTGCAATTGTTCGAAGTGTTCCTAAATTCTCTTTGTGTTGCTTACTTGGTATACTGCATACTTTGTCAGATCTTCTTTGTGAGACGTGTCAACAATGTCTGTTGTATCCTTTGATACCAAGTTTCCTCATCTATGAAACGACCAACAAAGAGCAGGCTTCTTACAAAAAGGTCTTTCTCAAGACACCCGCTCCAACCTTCAACATCCTCAACTTTGATGATTCTCAACCCATACCACAGCCCCACCCACATCAACAATCTCGCCCCCTTATCATCTTCAGCATGCGTCTCGACACCTCACCCGGAAGTTTCCTGGGTACGCTCGGGGTAGGCGTGTTTATCATTATCGCATTCGCGGCTTTGGTCTTGGTCGTTGTGATATGCGTTCTTATTTCCAAACTCATTGATCGATGTAAGAGGAAGCGAGCAGAGACGTCTAAAGTCTAAGAGGGTTTCGAGCGTATGGAGGATTCAAGGAAGTGCGAATATCTTGTAGGGGAGAGTGTCGGAAGTCCTTAGATTCACAAGTGGGAGGCTAGGAGAGTAAGGATGGAGTACTAAATGCTTGTCGTCCATGTGGCTTTTGCAAGATTCGCGAGTCTTCTTGAGTTTTTCCAATATTTAGAATAAGAATTTGAAACAAATTCATCGATACGGTCCCGTACATGCGTCGGCGGTTTGCAGCTTGCACTGTAAATCTTTGTGATGAAAGGACACATACTCTCAAGAGCTGATGAAGGTCCAGTCAATTATAGGTGGAAATCCGAATCCGGACAGTGAAAAGACCCGTCACACTCGAGAGTGGATAAAACAATCTTTCCCACTTCACAGTTAATAGTCTGTCTGTATATGTAGCTCCTGCCTCACCCTTCCAATCCCACAGATCTCAGCTCACACAATCCAATTTTCAACCCATATTCGATTAAATTATCATCTTTACGCCTTTCCAAACATACCTAACTTTCCATCCCACAAACCCGGTCGACCCTAAGTATACCTTTCACTTACGCAAACAACTTCTCAACCTCGAATATTCTTGCTTTCGGCGTCCCCACTGTCAAAATCCTCGGCTCCATTATTGCCTAGCTCCATACTACCGCCTCGTCCATTTTCAATAATCTCGGCTGCCTATCGCCGCCAATATGGGAAATGTACTCAGTGGCTCTTCAGAAGACGACGTGGATGTTAATCGTTCTGGTGGTAGCGGTAATTGTTGCGGATCTGCAGGCGGATTTCAGTGCAATGATGGTGGTTGTGGTGAATTTTTTGGTGCACTGTGTGGTGCCATTTGTGGTGGTTGCTGATTTTGAGAATTTGTCAATCATGGAACCTGGGGGACACTTTCGAGGCGCAAGGCATTGTACAGGAAGGCACTACCAAGCGGTCGAGATCTGCTGAAGCTGGTAGAAGAATATCAGAGAAAATCTAAACTGAGCTTTGCTATATTTGAACCCATCTCGGGATATCGGAGACGGAGATTCATCGAGTTGACTTCGAAATGTAATAGGCCAAAGTACGTTCGGGTCGGTAACGAGGGGATGAAGTGTCAGTAATGCGTGAGATGTCGAGTCTGTCATTAAACTGAATGGTTGAAGTGGCGTTGTAGTCTCTGCGTCCTATAAAAGGTCTTTAACCGTCGAGGTGTTCTAATCCAGTACCTCGCGTCGACAAGAGCAACGATTGGGAGATTTGGGATGTAGCAGCAGCACTCACGCCTAACAGGCGAGCTAAACTCCGCCTGTCATAAGTCGGCTAGTCTCATGACTCATTCCTCTCCAGCTCTTATCGAATTTCTCACCCTCCTATACTGTCCATTCACATACACTCCCCCCAAAATTTTCTTATCCCCCGTATACTCGACCGCCTCCAGCACTCTTCCGACAACCAAAACATGATCACCCACCTCCACATTTTTGTCTCTCTCCCAGGCACACCTCATCCACCATACCGAACCGCCTGCAAGACCCATTTTCAGCTTTCCGTTCTTCCCTACGTATCTCTCCCACTCGCCGTCCACAAACGCCTTTGCGACTGTAAAGTCCCATATCGCGCTGGCGGTGAAGGTACCGGAACTGCTGATGGCGCTATAGGTGGAGCTGGGGAGTTTGATATTGAAGGAGACGTAGGGGGTTGGGTGGAGGGTTACGGTGTTAAAGGAAGAGACTAGGAGGCCGGCTGGGGTGTCAGGAGAGGTGAGAGAAGTAGAGAGGATGATAGTTATGGGATGGGGAATGGAGCGCATGAGGGTCCGGACGGTGGTGGCTAGTGGGGAATGGTGGGAGTGATCTGGACCTGGTTAGATGCTGGTCAGAGGGTAGGCATCAGTGGGTAAAATAACGAACCATTGTTTAAAGGGCTGGAGCTGTTGTGTGACTTCAATTGATGATGTTGGCTGAACGCTCTGCATGGGGAAGAATGCGCGGCGTGAGGGATCGCCAGACGCAAAGCGCAAAAGAGACCGTATGGTGGGATCATGAGGGGGGTTTATGAGACCATTCATGGCGTTGAATATTTCATAGCGTATTTAAGAGCTTGTTTGCCAATCGAAAGTCGTGAATTGCGTCAATCGACCTTCAGACGATTGTGAGGTCGAAATGACGAATGTCCGGCAGAAAAAGCTGTCCTATCCCAAAGACCCCGAAGCACAACCCTCCCTAGAACAACCACCACCCACAAATCCAACCACAACCGCAACCTCAACAAACAATGTCCCTCGCCACCCCCATCCGCCTCCTCCTCCACCCCTCCCACATCCCCCCCTCCAACTTCCACATCCACATCCACATCCACCCCCCCCAAACCCGCCACGCCTCCCTCCTCCGCCGCCCCAAACGCCCCTACACCTTCACCCAACTAGTCACCCTCTCGGACGGCAGCACCTACACGCACCGCACCACCTCCCCGACACCCGTCTACGCCAGCACCAAAGACACGCGCAGCAGCCCGCTCTGGAACCCGTCATCGCAGAAACTGCTCAACGTCGAAGCGGACGAAGCGGGGCGGTTGAGGGCCTTTCGGGAGAAGTTTGGGCGGGGTTGGGATGTTGAGCGGATGGAGGATGGTGGGGAGGAGGGGGCAGATGGAGGAGAGGGGAGGGAGGATAATTTGATGGATTTGATTAGTGGGTTTGGGCAGGAGGCGGAGATGGAGGGGACGGCGAAGGGGGTTAGGGAGGAGAAGGAGAGGAGTGGGAAGGGGAAGGGTGGGGAGAGGTGATGAGGGGGAATGTTTGGAGGTTGTGTCGGGGTGAGATGGATCATACTGGGCTTCGAGGTGCGACTCAGCCGGTTGGTTTGGGAGCTGTCTGGTCACTACGAAGGGAACACCGGCACCTGTGTTTGTCTCGCTTACAGTCGATCGTGAACGCTAGATCAAGGCTGGCAGACGAGGTTCTATTAGTCTGTACAGCATCATGAAACCCTTTGCGAAGTCAGAGAGAACCGGATATCTCAGTTCATTATCCGCTTCATTCTTAAGATAGCCATACCAAAATGGCCTTCGAAGCCAAGAAGCTTTACCGTCCAGAAATACAAAACGCCGCGCTGAAGCATGCACGCTCTTCAAGCTTTTTCTCAAGATACCTCCCCGCTGCAAATGTAATATTGGAACTATACAAACTCAACGTTGTTGCCGCCTCTGGCCTCACGTGCTTGCTTGGCCTGCGCTCTCTCTGCCCTCCGCCTCCGCCGATTATTCGCGTAGTCACTCGTCTCTGTATTCGTCCCATCGTACGTCCCGGGGCTACCTACACTACTTGGTCCTGGCCGTGGTCCCCCAGATCCTGTGGGTATAGGCGGAGGAGGCGGGTAACTATTCCCTTGGATTGGTGGAGGTTGTGCATAAGGATTTCCTTGAGGAGGAGGCGGTAAGGGAACAGAAAGATTTTGTGCTTTGGCTGCAGCAAGTCTGTCATGCTCTATCCTCATCGCCGCTGCTTGTTCCTGTTCTCGAGCTTCGGTGCGGCGCCACCGGTCACCACCGCCATCTTTTCCGCTTAGCGAACTCCCACTACGCCGGCGGCCGCCCCGTCTGTCGCGTGATTTTCGACGTGCTTCTCGCTGAGCAGCAGCTTCTTCTTCGGGTAGACGCCTAAGTGTGACATGACGGCCATCGCTATGCATCTTGACCTTGACGCTAACAGGCTGCGATGCTGGACTGCCTTCGCCTGCACTGTCATGATGACGGTCACGACGGCTCGAACTGGCCTCAGCGGCAGCAGCAGCAGCTCTACCAGAGTGCCGGCGATGCTGCCGCCCACCAGCTGAAACCCACGCTTCTGAGCCAGATGATTCTGGGTGAAACAACCCTTGTGGATCTGGAGGGATGGGTGGCATATTAACGGGTGCGGTAGGTGGTGGATTATTAGCACCTAATGGCGGACGTGGGGCTAGCGCACCAGTGGCAGTAGGAGGATAAGCACCAGCTGGGAATGGCGGAGGAAGGCCGCTATCGTGACGAGGATGGTTATCGTCTGTCGTTGAAGAGATGTCAGTGGTTGCCGTGCGTGAGCCTCGGCGACCGCTCCGACGTGGAAAGCCGTCACCGGTAAGGCGTTGATCGTTGGCTCGTCTTCGACGCTCTTCTTCGAGCTCTCTCTCTTGTCGCTCCTGTTCTTTTCGATCACGCCGCTTTTTGAGTATATTACGTACCAAGCCGAAGGCACCTAACCCGGCAACTGTGTCTCTTAAGCCATGGCCTTTCCGATTTCCTTCTTCTTCACTTAGAAAGCTGCTGGAAGTGAGATCGCTTTCACTTCGCCGGTGGTGCAATGGTTGATTGAGAGGATGGTGGCCGCTTGGTAAAGGTCGGCCATTGTCGACCCTATCCAAGGGACTTGGGCGAATAGGGGTAGCTCCTCCTGGGGGAGGTCCGTATTCACCGTCGTCACTGTCTCTATCCCGATTCTTTCTTCTATCTAGAAGGCTCTTTGCCAATCCTGCGGCACCCACGACTGCTGCAATCTTCAGTAGTCTATCTGTCCATGAACTATCTCCCTCGTGATCCCGTCCATGACGGGAGTACTTCTCTTCCTCGACGTAAGCTCCTGAATGTCTTCGAGAGCCAATAACCTCGGGACGACCTGGGCTTCTTGATCGGGTTCTGAACCGGTTTGCAAGCGCTGCTAAACCTACCCCGGCCGCACCTGCTTTGACTAAGCCTCCTATACCGCCGTGACGTCGGCGTTCTTCCACAGCGCTTCCGGGGCCATAACTGTACCGACTATCGTAGTCACTACCACCACGCTGATCTTGGCGGTAACTCAAGATGAAGTAGAGGACGACAAGGATAAAGACTGCCAAGGCGTATAATACAAATAAAGCCTTCGGAGATCCGTAGAGGGTAAGTCCTAAAGGAATCTGTACAAGTCCTAGAAGTGCAATGGCGCGGCCGAGCCAGTGATGCAGCTTTGTACCTGTTAGCCATAGCCTTCATGATCTCACTACAGGAATTTTACCATTGCCTTGATTGGCTCCGACAGACTCCTGTGTTTCTTTTGCCTGCTATGAACCCACCATCCACCGACGAATTGTACCAAAACCAGAACGTAGATTGCCAATCCGATGCCATGATGAGGGTTGGTTAAGCTCCTGCTAGGTCCTACCGCAAACCAACCGAGAACAAAGATAACCGTCGTCAAAAGAATCGTCAGGATTTGTAGCCAAATATGCACCCTCACAGACAACCGCAGATTTGGGCCAAACCGTTGGATAAGGATTGCTGAAGGTACGATGAGAAGGAATGTGATTGCGGCGATGACACCGTGACCGCGGATTAGGATGTGATATTGAGGTAGCTCTGCGAACCGATTGCCCATGCCTACTTGATATCAGTACATACATACTAAAACCACAGGAATGCGGCTTACCGTTGTATCGCATTGTGGCAAAGTTCAACCCTGCCAGATTGGGAAGTAGGAATGTGTTTCGTTGCGTATCCCATGTTCCGTCTCCCACATACATTGTATTCGATGAATATGTACTACTCCCGGCGGGAGTAAGTCCAGTAGCCATAACTGAGAAATCCTCGCCCAGAGTTCTGCCTTATTCTACTTGGGAGATATTCAGATCTCCAGTCTCTTGAGATGCCTCATGCGACAGCTCACAGTTCTGCTAGATATGAGAGAAGGTGGAATAGGTTGGTAACCTGTAGATCCTCGCTGGTTGCGTACTGTATATTGCTGGATCCTAATAGCAAACTGTTTGTGGTACAAGGAGAACCCGCAAGTTGTGTTCGACAGCACTGGTCCAGTAGCCAGATATCAATAACGATAGCCTTCGTACCTGGTATCTTCGTACATAAAATTCCAATTTCTTGATATACCCAGCTGGTGGCGGGGTCCCAATTTCCATGTTGATTTCTCAGGTAGCATAGGGTAACGGCTAGCGGCATGTCCAATCATTGTTCCGATAGAATACGGAGTACTTTAACCTTCTAATCCCGAACCACGACTCGACCAAATCACTTCCATGGCACGCATGGGTACAGTCAGTTATGCAGCTGTATTTTCTACTATCAAATGCACGCCAGCATCTCATGAACTCCCAAGACGTTAGATGTACGCTACATAACACGCAATACCTTCTATACTCCCATTCCTGCCCGCCCTATTATATCTGCCTATGCTCTCAATCAAAGATGAAAGGACCAGAACGAATTGGGGGCTTCATATAATTGCGCTTTTCCGAGAAAATCCCGGTCTGTAGATTGACACAGCAATCATTTTCATCAAAGTAAAATGGTCGAGGAAAAGGCAGTAAAAGGTCTTCACCTGATCATAAGAGAGCTTAGCAAAGATGTCTGGAAAACATCCGTAATACTGTAGCCCAATCAAATATCGCCATCAGGATTAGTCCTGGGACACAATTTCGAGTGACGACAGCGAGCGAGAGATCATCCCATGTTGCTTGTTTTGTATGACGGTCAAGAAAGTACCATCGACCCCCCTCCGATGGCTCCATTTCCCATCCTTTAGGAAATGGGCCAAGATGTGGATCTGTGCCTTCAACTCTCGTTGAACCATTGCCCTCTAACTACTGTCGGCGTGAATCGACACAAGTGTTTCTCTGCGTGTTGCGATCCACCGATATACCTGGCGCTGTTCCCATCCGGCTGGATAGCCCATTGGAGCTTGTTTACGGAGGTATAGGACTTCCAACTCACTACGGTCAGGAGATAGTCTTGTCCAGGTGGTGATTATGGCGTTGTCATCAACGTCGTATGTCTGTCCTGTTGCGCTCTGCTGAGATTCTCCGCCCACTGGTAACCCCGCGCGACCTTTGATCGGGAGCAGAGATCTTGAGGCATGGCAGAGCTCGGCACTTGTACGGAGTATTAATGTTGTCAATGGCTATGATGAGTGGAAAACTCTTTCGAAATTGTGAATTTGAAGACGGCTGCAGTCTAAGACCTCAGATCGCGGACTCGCCTAAGTTAGCTGGAGGGCAAGTTGAGGCTATTCTACCGATTACAGTAGCCCAGAGGACCCATCCCCCCCAAGGTTACCCGGCTTCCATGTGAGGTATATATTCTGCAGTCTCCTCCTCTCTTATTCGAACTTCATACTTACCTTGTGAAAATTCCTGTGCTCAAGAAGACGGGCAATTATGACTCGAGCCCTGCATTGCACAGCGCGGAGGCAAGCGTCATTGAGTGGCCTTCGGGTCCCTCATTCGCGCAATTTTTGATGGTCTACCTTTATCCTAAAAGGCCCTGTTTTCACCAGTGTTGTCACTTGATGCGATGCACTGGAGAAGGCTCCTGGCTACGACTTATCCATTATATACTATTACGACCATACCTACTCCATACCTATTTCACACCTTGCAGTAGACAATTGTTGTAATAGGCTGCGAGTTTGTACAGGATAGATTTGTTCAACAATACACGAGGCACAGATGTACCACGTAGTCCCGCTTGCTGTTGCACAGAAAGTATGTCCAGCTTCCCTGAAGGTACTTTGCTGTGTTTCGTGACACCACTCTTCGTATCTTCGTACAGAGCTGAGCCGCAGCCTTGAAACGAAGATATGCAACGCATTCCGTCCGAATCAAGGATGAGAAAGCTAGTCAGTTACGACTTGGTGATAGATAGCAAGGTCTGATGAGGCGATGTTACAGTTTAGATCTATGGGGGTATTTTTTGTACTTTCTAGTCGCCGCTGTCAGAACTCACTCGTGTTCTACTGTTCTACATACTACTGTGGATGAGAGTACAGGCAGTACTGGTCCAGTGTTCGGGGGAGCTACTGCATGGACCCTGGCCTGGAGTCACGGGAGTCCAGCTCATCCCGCCCCTTTCCCAGACTCGAATTAGCGGCCATCTCAGTCACAACCAGTCAGTGCTCGCCATCACCCACCTCCCTTCCCGAGAGGACCCCTCCAGTCTTCCACCCCCCCAGGAGCAATCACGGGCATGTGCAGCTCAGCGGTTATTCTGCAGCTCGAGTCCGCTATTGGCGCTCGACCCAAAAAGCTCCAATGACCCATGGGGTTTCTTACTGCAGGTCGCAAAAGAGGTGTTGGACCGTTCTCCTCCTCACCTCTCCGTGTCCGTCTCAGCCCGTCAGCCTTTCGACGACGACGAATATCGCAGGACATCATCGCTGTCCCGTGGATCGACGTCTGAGAGCGGTGCCATATCAGTAATCCGAGGTCTTCACCGCTAACATGAGGATACCGTCGTGCTTCCATGCCATCCCACGGCAATGGCGAACTCCAAAAACGCTCATCGGTTTCTTTGTCCTTGAGCTGGCCCTCACCGTCGCTGCTCTTGCCCTTTATGGCATCGCAGCACCAGATCTGTATCGCACCAAGTTATGGCAGGAAGGGTCGAACCACGGATGGAACAGCAACCCGAATCAGTTGATCTATGCCGCCGCGAACTACAGACCGGTAGTGGCGCCTCTGCCATGGAGTCAATTGTACGTCTCGATCGTCCTCGATTCCTAGGTCGTAGGAAATTGACCCCAATTGCGCAGCATCACGAACTACAACGTCGTCATCTCCGTGCTCTCCCTTTTCATCGCTCTCTGCAAGATGATCATGTACATTACTCACACCTTCCCTCCGCTCCTCTCGCTCCTGATCCACCTCGCTCTCTGCGCCCTCTATGCCGTCAGTATCCACGCCCAAGCGGCACCCGACATGAGCAGCAAAACCCACCCCCAGCCCGGAGCGCCATGGTACATCACCAAGTCTTGCGGACCACCAGTTGCGGCAAATCTGAAAGGATACTGCATGCAGGCCAAGGGCGCTTTCTCCGTGACGGTCCTTCTATGGTATTTCCTCCATCTCCCCATTACCCTCATCCACAGTCTCTAACAACCGCCACCACAGCACCCTCTTCCTAATCTACACGCTCCTCTCCCTTTTCTCCCTCATCCCCACCCGCGCCTCTCGCTCCCGCTCCCGCTCCCCTCACCACTCCAAACTCCCCTCCACCGACCTCGAATCCTCCCCCCCGCAACAACCCTGGGAAATGAGCGAAGTGCCCCGCACGCCCGGCACCACGGGCGGAATGAAAAGCCCCGCGACGCCCAGGACCATGGCGTTTAATACGCTTTCGGGGAAAGGGAAAGCCAAGGCGAGTCCGATCACGCAGGCGAGGCAGGCGCAGGGGGTCCAGTTGAGGCATCATATTAGTATGGGCGAGGAGGTTTATCAGGGGCCGTCGGGGGGGAGGTGAGTCGTGGGGTGGGGCTGAAAGTGAGGGTGGGGTGGGGTGGGGATATTTGGGGAGTATGGGGGGATAATGGGGTGGTACGGAGTTTGGGGGGCTGGGTGGTGAAGGTTGGATGCGGATCTTACTGTCCTCGGATCCGGAAAGCTGGGTTGTATTCTCTCTTAATTTCCCTTCTTGTCTTTCTCAAGCCGGATAGATAGCAGTTCTTATCAATCTTAAAAATTCCACATCTTCTCACCTCCTACCCATATCATCCCACCCCCCCCTTCTTCCTTCCAAACCTTCCTGCCAAACCTCCAAAGAATCAAGCAAATCCTCCCAACCCACCGGCAGCCAACCCAACCCAACCCAACCGCTCCGCACAAAAAAGAACCTTTTGCAACTCCTCTACTGCCCATTCCCGCACAAGCGCAAGCGCCAGCCAACCAACCAAACATCCATCCACCCTGCCCTGCCCTGCCCTGCCTTACCGTCTCGGTCTTGTTTCCTCTCACCTCCATCCCGCCTCTTCGTTCTAGATCCTCATTCGAATCTAAAATAAAAAAGGGGGGGTTGGGTATGATAGGGGTTGTGTGTGAGGTTTGTAAGGATGGGTTTTGGGGGGGAGGTTTCTTTGTTGGAGGGGGTGGAAGGGGAGTTTGTTGGTTGGGGGGAAAAGGGGGGGGGGAAGGGGAGTTTGTGGCTGTGGCTGGGGGGGGGGTTGGTGGTGGTGGTGTTGGTGGTGGTGTTGGTGGTGGTGGTGTTGGTTGGGGAAAGGGGGGGGGAAAGGGGGATGGGATGGGGTGGGATGGGGTGGCTGTGTTAGCTTTGGGGTGTGGAGCGTGTGGGTTGTTTTGTTGGATTTGGGGAGGGGGGTTGGAAGAGAGGGGGGGTTGTGGTGCGGTGGTTTGGGGTTTGGTGTGGTTGTGGTTGTGGGTGGGGTGTGCTGCTGTTGCTGGTGATGAGATGGGGGTGATGAGATGGGGGTGATGGGGAAAGGGGGAAGGAGGAAGGGATGGTTTTGTGGAAAAGGGATGGGATGGGATGGGGTGGGAAAGAATGGTTCTGGGGGGGAAAGGAATGGTTCTGGGGGGGAAGGAAGAAGGGTGGTTGGGGAAAGGTTGAGGGGAGGAGGAGAAGAAGAAGAAGAAGAAGGGTAAGAAGGGTGTGTGCTCTCTGGACTCCTTGGTAAGTATTAGAGAGTCAGCTCGAGTCAGCCAGCATTGAGACAGCGGAACGAGTTGTTGTGGTTTTATTTCCGTAGCTGTTTAAAATTATCGATTATGACCTATCGGAAGCTTCGTATCTATGCAATATTGTGTGAAGCAGAGCAGCAGCGCAGAGGTTGTGGTCGAAGATGGGTACTGAAAAGTGGAAGTTGCTCAAGGAACATATGTGGCACAAAAATTACAATCGGTCCCTCGAGCTTTCGGTACGATCCCAACCAGTTCAGTACTATTCATTGAGCACAAACTTCAAAAAGTTAAACCCAACTAACCATCGGTTCACGGTTGATTGAGCGCAACCGGAACCCGCATTCAGGCGAGGATGCCATACATATATTAGAAGCACATGTGGCTGGAAATGATTGGTATGTTATGGATGTTTCATTGTTGCCGAAAAATGTGAAGGTATGGAATTACAGGCAAATCTCACGCTTTTTCAAGTACGGGGGGGGACTGGGCAACCGAATGAGCCCGAATTCTCCAGATTTGGGCAATTTGGCTGAAATACTTCAGATTTTGGCAATTAATGCAAGTTCACTCTTTTTTGCGGCTGCCAAGTGGTGAAGCAACAAAACGATGCCGTTAATGTCCTTTTTGCCACATGGAGCAAACATTCTTTTCTTCCGTGATAAGTTTTTCCTGCTACTTATGGTGGGTAATAATAAATATACTTCCTATTGAGGCATAAGAGGCGGGAAGAAGGTAGGCGAAGAAGGAGAAGGAGAAGTTGAGAAAGAAAAGGAGTGGTCTTGAAAAATGTACGAGAGAGAGGGAAGAAGAATTAACGTGAAGGCAAAAAAATCTGGGCCTGGTGCTTTTGCAAAGGAGTGAACCGACAATGAAAAGATTCGACCTGGGGAAAATCATTCAGATCTGCTGGAAATTTTGGTAAGGATGTGTACTCGTTATCGCTGCTCTCATGAAGTCTGTTTGATTGCCTCCATACAAATTGGGTCGACTGTCGTTCAGAGTAGTGATCACACCGAAAAGTAACAGCAACCTAAATATGGGAAAAAAGACTACGTTATTATCTTGGTGTGAGTGTAATTCTTACGTTCCCCATTTCGGGTCTGGAATGTGTTTGGTTTATAGGATAGCGTCCTCCCAGTTTGTTGAAGCAAATGTGCGGGCGTAGTCATGGTCAGCCTGTAAGGCAGAAACGTGAAATGTAGAATAGCTCCTGAGCAGCTACGATCCGGTATCAGAGTTGGTTGCAAGATCCGAATTCAAGATTTCTCAGCGTAATTCTCTGCCAAAGTATTAGGCTATCTGCTGCTTTCATTGACTATCATTTGGATCCTAATGCAGGCAGACTTCTGGGCAGATTTCTGTGTTTCTCCCCATTCCTCCTCTCTTTTCCTAATTAGTCTTTGGCGTGGGATGCAGTCAAATACTTGCCCAAATCCGGCGATTTTGGGATTACCGCCCGCCGCTTCCATTATATTCCAAGGACGTATTATAATAGTCATGTAATGTTGGGCTCAACACTCAAGCTGACTGGCGTTTTCGGAGTGTGTAGATAATCTGCCTTTCGTAAGCTGGCCATATACCGTCATTGTACAAAGGACCGTCGAGCTATTTGATATGGTCCAGTATGGGACTGGCCTGGATCAACGTGATCTTGCGGATCTGTTTACTTGTACCTAGATTACACAGCAAACCTTTTCAATTATTGACGCTTTTTTATCGGAATCTCCGTTGACGTTGGCGCTTAGCTAACAGAACATTTTGATGATACCACATTGGAGCGAAAGTCGATACTGCATCTTGTCAAAGCTTTTCAGAAACGCGATGATGCGTTTCGATTTGTTGAGCAAAGAGCAAGGCCATATTCTCTGAGCGTCCTGCTCAATTTTGCATTGGGACCTTGATCTTTATGACACAGAAAAAAAATGTCATCACAGTCAGACTTCAAACAAGGTCTTCTATAAGGAGCAGCGAAGTCTCGGACCATTTCCAAGGAGTTTGTCTGCTTCCAACTCTTACCATTGCGACAGGGACACTTCGCTCTGACACAAAAGCGGCGTCCTCAGGCGCTGGCAATGTCATCTCTCCAATCGTCTAAGAAGAGTGCAACGTTGACACAACGTCGTCAAGGAACTCGGCAGTCGTGGTCGGCAGAGCCGAGGTATCAATTGGCCATATAGTGACCGTTTTCATTAATTTGAGCGTCGAGAAAGAGCATAAAACCATAGCAGGGTTTGCAACTGTGCTTTCGTAGTTGCATTATTCGGACACCGCCTTCCCACTGATGGTTGTGCCACCGAACTGCACGGTACAAGCCTGCGGAGGGGCGCCAACGCTCGTTTCGAGGGTGAGCCCGCAACTGAGGTAGTAGGCCATGAGATTGAAAAAGAAATATTGGGACCCGGGGTACACCGTGGAAATGGATGGAGTCTTTCGTTGTAGCATGCTGTTCAGCTGGTCGGTGACGGCACTGTTGTTCGGACTGTGGGTGCAAAGGGGGGAAAGTGGAGCGTTCTCCTGTACAAAGAAGTTGAAGAAGGCGGCTCCTAGGTAGGCTACTGGGACAGGCTCAATCTGGCTGGCTACGGGGTTAATGTCAAATCGTCGAACTCTTTCGGCGGTTTTAGTGATTGCGCTCTTTGGAAGTGGGCTTTTCATAGTGATACCTTGGCGACCTGAGACGTCGAGGTGGGTACAGTAATGGAAGAGACAATGCCCTAGAGGGCCGCAACCATCAGGGTGAGATACACCTTGGATGATTCTTGGTGGAACGAGGGTTTCGTGATTGGTGGTTAAAACCTAAGATGAGCAGGAGAAGGAGGTTTGCACGATGGTGAGATCCAAAGCTTCCGGAGGGGTGATGCATCTCTTTATAAGCCCTCTTCGAAAAGAAAAATATCTCCAGTCTTCCCGTGGCATTCCGGATTCGTGCTGCATGCCTGAATGTCAAAATTCGATCTCTTATCCATCTGTCTCTTGATCTGGAAGCTGATCCAATTGACGTGACGTAGGCCGCGTGAATATCTGTACTGATCTCTGCTTGCCACGTTAATGTTCCACCACAAAGACAGAATCAGACGGCTTGCACTTCTCTTGAGAACGGAGTTCGTGTGTCAATATACCATCCATCCAAGGATCTACTCAGCAAGCCCGAGGTCCGGAACCAGTCACGAACATTTTATCCCCTTATATTAACAGCTGTGGGTTCTCATCCACTGCGGAGAAGCTTGTGGGGCTGTGATGGATATGAGAAAAGCAATAGTATGAGAACATATGGAGAAGGTCGGTGTGGGGCTTTCATGGAAGCGAAAAGTGGTACAACCGTGAGTAGTATGGAGAAGCTCGGTATAACGCTTTCACGGAAGTGGGAAGTGGGAAATTGGAAGTCCTTAGACAGGAGGAAAGGCCGAATTATAGCCAAGTTGTTTAGGGCTTCGGCCCCACGGCGCAAGCGTTGTTCTACATCAGCGGCTTCTTTCTTGTTATAGGACATCTTCTGGATCAAGAACCCTCAGACGAAAATCCCACGGAGAAAGCAGGCAGAATGTCTCGCCGAGGACACCACTAAGGGACAGAAGAAAACCCTAGTTCGAACGAGGGAGGTTAATTAGGAACAAAACCAAGCGATGTAGGACGGCGTTAGCGGCGGAAATATTAGGCAGAGGGCTCCACTGGGCGAATCAGCTATTATGGCAGGCATGATTGGGAATAAGACCGTATAACACTACCATGCGATCCAGAAGTTTACGCAGGATCAGGTGTACCATTAACCTATTCGTTGTAGAAGGGATTGGCTAACCCTCGATATATAGCTGAATATTTCTCGTAAAACAGATCGCGTTCAAGGGCCGCAAGCTTTCTTAAATGTCTCCACCAACTCCTGTAGATCATTAAAGGTTAGCCACGATCAAAGGAAGTCCCGACAGGCATCACAACGCGTACCTCAAAGTCACAATCGTCCATACTGCCGAAAACCGGATGCTTCCCCAATCGCTCGCTAGTAACTCTGGGACTTGAAATGCCAAACGCTATTCTTGCAAGAAATCTAGCATCATCTCGAACCGAACAAGCAGACAGTATTGCTTTGGTGCGCTTTGCGTCAACACGCCCTTTGCAATCTCGTGTACCGTGGTAATGTATTTTGCTCTTTCCAAGACAAGTCTGGCAATGTCCGCAACCGTCTTCCGGCACGGAACTGTCGTCTCCAAAATGACTGGCAAGCTCCCGGCTTAAACACTTGTTGCTGGTAATGAGATCGATCACAGCCTCAACTCTGGCCATGTCTTCTTTCTCCCGAGCCACTATCTGTGCGTAAATATCGTTGATCAGGTTGTTCTTGGCTTCTTCGACTTGAGGAAATGTTTGTACTATACGAAACCGGGCGACGACTCCGCTGGGCTTGAGCTCAATGGCGCCAGATTCATTCCATTGCTGGAGTTTGCGTACCGCGTCCTCTCGATTCATTCGCGCGCTGGAAGCAACAACGTCGACATCGACGTGTGTCCATTTCTTGGCAGTCTTGCTATGCGCCTTGATCTTCTCCGTAATTTTAGAGCCATCCGAAGTCTTGCTAGCGAATGCCGGACCTTTAACATAATCATACTTCGTATACTTTGGCGTTATGGCCCGAATAAGATCGAAGCGGATCTCCAGTTGAGCATAAAGAAGGTCGAGGACGGGTTTCTTGAGGACATGTCAGCGTCTCTCGTATTTTAGGCTTCTGGGTGGACGATTACTCTCAAGTCCCACTCTCTCGAGTCATCGGAAAGGTGACGTTCGATAACTTCTCCGGGTTTCGAGTGTCTGTGAAGCTCGATCAACTCTTCTACCAAACCATCAACACTTCTCAAACTTGGAACATCTCCACGAGACCATTGTCTCATGATGGCGATATCAGCGGGGCATAGATAGACCATGCATGTAGATTCTAAATCATCACGGCCAGCACGGCCAATCTCTTGACTGTAGCCTTCTAAACTTTTCGGAATGGCGTAGTGGATAACATTCCTTATATCTGACTTGTCAATACCCATTCCGAAAGCTATGGTGGCGACGATCTGTGTACGTGTAAGACGGTTGGAGGCCTATAAAGCCAAAGGCGCTTGATGTCTCATGAAACATACTATGATATCCTTTCCCACCATGAACTTATCTTGCACCGAAGTTCGTACGTCACTCGACATACCCGCATGGTATCCATGTACGTTAAACCCTTTCTCTTTCAGGCCCGTGCTGACAGTTTCTGTTTGCTAGAACACTGTGAGCTTAAAAGGTGAGCGTATATTATACCGTGACGTACTTCATGCGTTTGAACATAGACAATGGAAGGACCCTTATGTTGGCGGAGGAACTTGACCAATGCAGGTAACTTCTCCTCGCTTGTGCGGAAGGACTGAGCCAGCAGACGAAGGCTTTGATGGAATTAGTATACATGTAAAGGCTGATTCCCCAGCAAGCAGAGAGAGGTATATTACTTTGATCGATAGGTGGTCGTGTGGAACAAGCCATCTTTTCCAATATCGAAGGCTTTGCATATATCGCTGGCAACCATAGGGCTTGCCTGCATAATATCAACATTGCCAAATGACGATATGCCTACTTGTAAAAAAATAAGGCTCACCGTCGCGGTCAAGCAAAGGACACGCTCTGCTTTACTTTCGTTTACAAACCTCGCGACTGCGGGACGAGGTCAGGGTATGGCCATTAAATTAGAAAAGAGTCTGAAACTATACTCTTGAGGTAATCCGGCCGGAAAGCATGGCCCCATTCAGAGATGCAGTGAGCTTCGTCGATGGCGATCATCCGAATCTTGAGCCCTTTAATCATCTCAATGAAGCCTTCATTGTTGAGGCGTTCGGGGGCGACATAAAGGAGCTTCAACTGGCCCGTTCTTAACTTATCGCAAGTATCTAGCCATGCTTCACGGCTTTGACTAGAGTCCATTGCAGCCGCAGCGACTCCTTTCCTCTTCAAGGCATCCACTTGGTCTTTCATCAGAGCAATTAGAGGGCTGACGACAAGAGTAACGCCTTTACCCCTTGTTCGGCCACACAATCCATCGTATTCGTCAAATGCCAAGGCCGGAACTTGATAAACCAGACTCTTCCCACCTCCAGTCGGGAAAATCACAGCAGCATTACCACCAGTGATCAGACGCGCTATAGCCACTTCCTGCTTCAGCCTAAAGCCTTGGAAATTCCAAGTCTTTTTGAGTATGTTCCTGGCCAATCCAATCACGGGATCATCATCTCCCACTTTCAATCGCTTTTTTAGGACAGACTCGTCCGCTGTGTAAGGGTTCTTTCGCTTTAGATCCCCTGCCATGCTTGATTCTTCCGCACGAGTGGTCAAGAGTACCAGTGCTTCATCGTCGATTTCACCATAGTCATCCTCACTATCGTTTACCGTCATATTCAATAACAATGCAGAGGTGGCGGATCTACCACACTAGCAACATACGCCCATGCGAAGATATATAGGATTTGTTGGAGGGGAGAGGTTGGACGAGAAGTAAGGTTTACAGGAAATGCAAGCTCGAGCGAAACGTCAATGCACGCTCTTAGATGAAATAAAGTCCGTCTGAATGATAGTCGGCCGAAGTTGTTGGAAATAGGGGAGATGGTAATCTCCGCCTTCATAGGGCTGATAGGGCTGGGGCCCGCTAGTAGAGTTTTACCTAAGGTAGGTAGATTCCTATCCAGCTTCAACCTACAGTACATACCAAAATGCCCCATTTTCACAACATTACAATTACAAGAAGTGCTGACGGAAGACGCATCTCAGTCACGTGATGATATACTTTTCAACCCAGGTACTGTACCTTACTCTCTACCTTACTCTGGGCCTCAGGTAGGTACCTTAGGTCAGGGAAACTCGGCGTGCTCGGCTAGGTCTAGCGCTATACTAAGTGTCTTATAGACTTGAAGAATCTAGGTACATTATTCAATCTTCGCGTCCAATAAAAAACTTTGACTGCCGTCGAGGCGTTCTTCCATAGGTGTCTTTGAGTGGGTTCCGGTCACAGTTTGGATCAGTACGTGATAGAAATGAACGGTCTAATGGGGGAAAGAGCTTTTGTTAACACCTTGGTGCTGTAATCCCGAAGATTCATTTAAGTGCTTGCAAAGCCGCAAAAAAGGATGGAGGATTCATCTCTAACAGTGGCTATCCGGATGCTTAAAGGTACAATTACAACTTAAAAGTAACATCATCAACCAACGCTACCCTCATCCTTATTACTTCTCGGCCTATCTGAGAATAATCCCGTTACAAAAGAATCGCAAATCCTAATGCTCCAGCGGCAGCAGCGATAAATGTACCCGGGTGTTGGGCGACGGCGCCGTTGCTAGCCTTGGCCGATGCGGAGCTGGAAGTGGCTGAAGTAGAACCTGATGAGCCTGAGGAGGATGACTTGGATGGAGCAGAAGTCGTGCTAGAGCCACCGGCGCTGCTAGAGCCACTGGAGCTGTTAGAATTTGAAGCGCTAGTAGAGTTGGCCGACGCCGAAGAGGCATTGGACGCTGCGGAGCCGCTGATTGTCATGGAGTCCGTTGGGGACGCAGCGCCGCTCGAGGCGATTATACTAGCTGCTCCTACGAAGTAGGAAGAGAGCGGGCCCTGAGCCGAGGATGGCAGATTGGTGACGTAAGGGGGCAGAGGAACGGACGCGGTCGCAGTTGCGACACTGTTGAGGTAACCCCGTGCTTGGGATGCGACAACGTCTGGAGAATCACTAACGGCACCATTGGCAGAGATGAAGGCGGGATTGTTTATGGCACTTGCGACGTAGCTTTCCATGGCGGAAAGCTAGAAATTATTAGTGAGATAGGAGACGATGCTGGGACACCCTGTAAACGTACCTGGTCCTGCGCAGAAACGAGCCATATGAGGGAAAGGGCAGATGCGAGGAGAGATAGTTTGGTTTGCATAGTGAACGGTGAGAATTGTGAACTTGCGGTTGTCTTGTGGAGTGATTGGTATGAAAGTTACTGTTGGAGTAAATAAAAACGAGGAAAAGCCGATTATATAGGTCTCTCACTCATGGCAGATATAGCAGATTTCAGCTCACTAAGAGCATTCAGCAAATCGGCTGAAGAAAGCTGAGGAAACAGTACGCCATCATGCAAGAAAGGCCCTGCGCCCCCATCGGCCCTATACGTGTGTCCAATCATCGCTTTTCCTATCCGAACGCGACTGTTGGGAAGGCTGCTCTAAGCATGGAACAAAGCCTCGATTCGTCAAGCTGAAACCACATTAGTTCTATCCATATTACGGGAGGGTTAGGTACTTTTAATGAGGAAATGAAATTAAGGTATTAAAGTGCTACTCTAGTGGCGGATGCCTAGAAACGCCGAGGTCGCCTTCAAAGGGAGCCGAGATACTGTAGGTAGTAATGAAGGAAGCAAGAACTTGCCCTTGAAGGAAGTGGTGTTGTTTTCATGACCGCAGAAATCAGGGGGGGATGATTGATTTGTTGTAGAGGTCATTATCGCCCGAACTACCTGGACGGGTTTGGCTGCTCTGCAGAAGCCTTTTGTCAAGATGCTACGGCTGACAGGCCCCAGGCGTACCCGTACCTGACGTCCCATGATGAAGGTACTGTACGGAGTAGACTGTACCGTAATTTAACTCTCGGATATTCTAGGCCAGATCAAGTAAGCTCTGTATCAGCCTTACTATGCCGATCCTCAAGTTGGTCCTGAGGCTCCGCTCAAGCGTGCGGTACCTTTCCGCTCACACCCAAATTTCGGAAGGGCGGGAAGGTTGGCGGGGCTGCGGTTGTGTGAAGCATTTACGTTTTACGAATAGTTTCGACGATTATTTTGCTGGTGCTTACGATGCCACGCCTCCACCCTATCCAGCATCTCTGTACACTGACAACCGCTTCCTCGCACCCTCTCCTCCAGTCCCAATGGCCAGCTCCACAGTGCCGCTTCTCCTCCGTTCCTCCACCGCCTACCTCTGTCTCTCTTCCGCCGCGCTGGCTGTCCGAGCTCAAAGCGCGAATAGGGAAATGCCTACTATTCGGACTAAAGCCTGCTCAAATTGACGAGGCCGGCGGGATCCTGAGCATAGTGGCCAGAGACTGGAGGGGGTTAATCGCTGGAAGTGAGGGATTCTTGGTGGGCAAGGGGAGAGCGGGACTAGAGGGGCAGGAGGTAGTTTGGGGGGAAATGGTACGCTGTCCTGGAAGCTGCCCATCGATCCTACGCATTGCAGGTTGAATATCAAGGTTGATGGGTAACGTAGGATGTCATGGTACGTTTCCAACCAGATTATGTGTCTATGGTTTCTCGATCCACCATACCCAGAAGCACACTTGCTCAGTCCATTTAATCTGCAGGGTATACCGATCAAACACTCGCCCAATCTCACCACCCATTTCTAATCAGGTCCCAAAGGCCATGTCAACAACGTGACCTACATTCGCTACGCTGAGTCTGCTCGAATCAATTGGGCGCAGAATTTCGCTACATATATCGACCCTGCACATAAACAAGAATGGTCGGAGCTGTGGACACCGAAAGGTGACGGGCTGATACTGCGGAGCATAAAGACGGACTTCAAGTTTGTATGAAGCTTTCCATGTGACTCTCTGCTGGGGATGCACTTTATAAAGCGACGCATGAGTGATTGGGTTCAAAGGCTGATACAGACAACTTCCGTAAACAATAGCCCATGGCCTGGCCAGACCGCATATCGGTGTATCACAAGCTCCGATCCTTGCCTACATCTTCGACAAATTCTTTCATCCTAGACGTAATTATAATCTCGGAGCGGCACCAACGCCCGGCGGCTCGTTGTGTGGAGTACGTGTGTTCGGAATCATGTTTCCTTCTGAGCCCTCGTTTTGAGCCTCCAGACATGTTTCGGGAATACATCGAGCGTTTATCTTATTTTCTTGCTCTTGATACATCGTGAAGCTTTATTTTACATATCACTAAGCCATGCTGACGCCAAAATTACCTACAGGGACATAGTTGTTTATGACTATCGAATAGGCAAAAAGACACCACTCAAGGCCTTTATGCTCGAAAAGTTCCAGGACACATGGGAGGCGCAAGAAGAGACAAAAAGAAGGAATGAGAGCAGGGTGAGATGCCTGCTAGAGAGGGTGGAAAATTTAGAGAAGGAAAGTTGGGATAGGAAAGGAGCTGTGGAAAACTTCGGAGGCCGTTGAACACACAACTGCTGGGTGAATTCAAAACAACTAGTTGTTACCTTGTAAAGCCGATGTCGAAATGTTAATGGAAAGTATTAGGAGTAAAAATATGACCGTGGTGCTCCGGATCCATCCGCTTCATTTGGAAACATTCATCTTGGAGAAGCGGGAATGGAAAGCATACAAGTGTACTAACCTAGAATGTACTTCCTGCATCTTCTGTCATACACCTCATGCAGAATGTGGGCAAGGAAGCACATATTCCGGCAATATGCACTGTGCGGTCGCAGACTTGCAGCATTGCTGTGGGTGGGGGTTTGTAGTACAGAGACTTAAGCTGCAAAGCATTCCATTTCCCCCAATCATTGTGTGCCGAGTTTGATCGACAGCAAAGACGCTTGGAAAAGAGCTAGTAGTCCTTCTGCTGTCTGAAATGCTGAACTGTAAATCCGTGTAAGGGAGCTGGTTGCTGGACACAGCGTAGCAATGCTTCCTCGGTTGTCGATTAAGGCACTGTAGAGTGTAGTATCACATTCAAAGCAAAATAATCATATCATGTGGTCTGAAAAAGAGTGCGTGTTTGTATTTGGTTTGTCTCAAAGCCCTAATTAGATAGATACCTACCTACAGTAGTATTCCAGAGTCCCACCGAAACCTTTCCAAATTATGTAGGCGCAATTGTACGACATTCTAGGTACCGACTGCCGTTCGTACAAACATTATCCTTTAACCTACTCTACCTCATATTAGCAACCGCCGTCAACAATCACTAGCGGTCTAAGGAATCTCACCAACTCCCTCTTAAACATACACCGGAGCTGGACAGCTTGTTCTTGTACAGCACCCAGTCTTGATCTAATCGAGAGTGCGCTGGCTGGCACCACGCCGACGGAATCTGCGGCTTCATGCCACGAGGTGCGAAGAAGACCACCGCACACCAGCACAACAGCCGTCATGAAAATGGCATCGTCGCTCCAGGCAAGAGAGTAGCCAAGCAAAAGTCTAATAATCATCTGAACGAGACTGTCGATGGAACCTACCAATCGAGCACCCCACCTTCTCCCTCGCTCTCTAGCCATCCAACGGCGCAGATGCTGGATAGTAGCACAACTGTGATACCTGCAACATGGAAGAATGATATCCAAGTGGTGAAACCCGCTGTAAGAGTCGGACCAAGGGCGCCGGAAGACATGTCGGAGGATTCAGAGCCACCCACCATCGTTACCACCTACGCCAACGGATCTCTCGAAAATTATCACCGCAAAATCGACGTTAATGCCGCAAAGAACTCAAAAGTTCACGACAACAACATTTTCAATCTAGCGCTTACTATCCTGAGGTCCTGTCCACTGGGCGATACTATTGCAATTCTCATCTTCCTACTATCACTACCCCCAACGTTGCTTACTCTCACAAACGCCCTATTTGCGGTTCTCACTTTTATGCCTCCAGCTGGGTCGTTCTCTCTTCCCACTACTCTCAGTGACGTTTTCCAGGGCTCCGGAGGCACACCTTCGCTGGCCACCGTTGTCCTCACAGACATTATAGGCTTGGTGGTTTGGCTTGTGATATGGACACCGTTGCAAGTTCTGGGCCTCGAATTGGCCCAAGCTGTGGTTGCAACAACACTGGGAGGTGGTAGCTCGAATAAGAACGGCAGCTCGGATAGTACTCTGTTTTGCATGTTAATTGTCTTGGTCACTCATATAGTCCGTCACAAATGGATTCCAAAACGGATTTTTGGATTCGATTGGTCTACAAAAATGTCTTTGATTTCATATGTCCCTAGAGGTTTACCTTCCTTTTCTGGTGACGACTTCATCACCACGCGCTCACCAGCAAGCTGGTTTCGAATATTGGTTGCTCTACATGTTGTGGTACAGGGCCTGGTCCATGTTGCCAGACGCTGGTATACAAAGCGAGAGTATTCTCAGGCAGTATCTCTTAAAAAGAAGTCCGATCCAGAGGCTGTGGCAGGTTCACAGGCTCATCCAGAAACAGCTTCAACAACAGAGCAAACTTCCTTCCTCTCCCGTACGTCTTCGGAACTGGTAACCAAATCATCCCTCTCGAATTTAAAAGAGCCACGTGACAAGGTCTCAAGTGGTAAGAAAAAGCGAAAGCAAGGCACCTATGTTAGAAGTCAGCAACCTCTATGGGCTGCATTTGCTGCAACAAAGGTCACTGTACTTCGAGAGATGGAGCAGTCGCAAGCATTGTCGGAAGCCTTTGGGTCTAATGCGACAGACACCAAAAACCTCGGGAGCGCTCCGTTTGTGAGCGAGGAAGGTCGGATATGGATGACACGTGTGCAACCTACCAGCTTCAACTTTGACGCAAGCTACTTTGTAGCTGAAGAATCCGAAGTGGTTGTCAGTGCTGGCATTGATCGATCCAAACCTTTCTACGTGCGCCTTAATGGTGCTGATTGGACATCTACCAAGATTGAGAAATCCCTAACAGCGAAGATAACGGACGAAAGCGCGGACCAATGGACTGGCGAGGTTTTCGGACTTTCGCCATCCTCTAGCTATAACTGCAGCTTCGTTCGGAGCGAGGATGGTGTGGTCTTGCATTCAGCAATTGTTTCCACACCATCCCTGCCCGCGGATGAAAAAGGTATCTGACGGCCTATCCTACGTAAAGGATGCATAGCTGACAATAGACGATAGAAAATTTAGTCTCGTCAACACCTCCCCACCACTCACTCCGTCCTTCCTCACCAACAACACCTACAACCACACTCAAGAAATCCATTGCAGCTCTCGATGCAAGCCTCAGCGAATCTCAAGCACGGCAGAAGCGCACCAAGAAAGAAAACAAAGCTACTTCTGTGGCCCTCAAGAAGGAAGTCGATATCCTCCAAGCAAAGATCTCGAAGATTGCTGGTGAAGATAAAGCACATCTCAACCGTCATTTGCAGTGGAACCAGCATTTCCGCCAAGCAGATGATGCGGTAGCTTCTATATCCAGCGAGATTGATGCAATGGGCCCTCTTCCGGAGAGCGATTCGAAACAGTGGAAGGCCAAGAAGGCTAATTGGGAACAAGGGAGAGATCAGCAGTCAAGGAGCCGCGAGGGGCTATTTCGCTGCAAAGAATCTGCGTATCAGGATAAATCATCTGTACAATCCGAAGCTACTGCGACTCAACAGAAACGAGAGCGACTACAAGCTCGCGGCGCAAAGCTCAACGATCTGCGTGAAAGGCTTCAATCAGCCACAGTGCAAGGTTTGGATGAAAGGGAACGCAAGGAATCCGAGCAAGCTGCGAAGGCAATGGAACGCCAGCAAGTCGAAGGAAAAACCACCGAGCAAATAGCTGCCTTCTGCCGGTCGCTGCAGGGAGTTCAATACCAAAGCCAGCAATCTTGGCAGCAAGCCCGAATTGTTGAGAATGCCTTTCATCAGCAGCAAATGATGGGCATGTCAAGCGAAACAGAGCCGGTAAATCCAGAAGGCGAACTCCAAGGTACAAATCGTCTCAGCTCGTGTACCTCTGGCTTCCGCTTCCCTCCAATAGGCTCTCCGGACTTCATCCGCCATGCCTCCCTCCGTTATGAAGCACGTCCACGCTCTACGTCTATGCTGTCTGGTAATAGCCACTACACTGATTTCTCGGATCAGGATCCTGCCCCACCAATGCCGGTTAGGACTGTGTCAGTGATTGACCGGCAGCAGAGTGGAAGTAGTGGAAGCAGCGATCGCGGTAGTGGTGGAAGTCAGCGTGATCCAACGAGTCCGCTCGCTTCTACTGGTGTCAGGATAAGTCCCCTAGGCAAGAAAGGCAGTCCGGTCTGGAACTAAGCATGTTGGCTAAATCGTTGGCAAAACTGTAGGTAGGTGTGATGAAATCAAGCTATGAACCTTCTATTACTTTTCAATCTATCAATGTGATTGCTTCCTTCATTCAATGAACACGCATAAGCCCTCATGAATAAGATGACACAGCACAGCAGGCATAAGAAGCCGCCAACTCAACCCTCAATCTATCTTTAGTGGAGTTTGCACTGGCTAAATATTAGGACCCAGCTGGCATCTAATCCTATCATCATGCAAGCTGACACAGGGCCTGTGAGACTGCCCTATTCATGAAGCTGGATAACATCTGAGCGCTATGCATACTGGAGTATAACAGTAGCTAACAGAATAAGGAAATCTAAGAGACGGTGCCTGTAATGACTCTTCGAACGATATGAGGTTATCCCCATGGGGCCATATACACGATTCTGATGTCTCCTTTTACCCTATCTCGCTTGCCTTCACAGATCTCTTTTCGGCAGTCACGACCCACCATTCAATGTCTACACTTTTTTCGACCATCTCGTTCTCAATATCATGTAAACATTCACGATCAGGCGTAACTTCCCCGAGTCTCTCGTTTGCTAGCTGCGGGTTAAACAACGGCATGTTATTCATAGGCACTTTGCGGACAGTAGGATTTCGGCTGCAGCTATTCGCCAACTCTCAAGCATGAGAGCTCACATAACGACAGTGCTTCAGAATTAACGCCAACTGCTTAACAACTATTCACTCTCGAGCTTCGTCAGCAAAATCACTTCTACCAAACAGCTTGGTTTCCCTTCCAGCGCAAATACACCAACGGAGTTAGATCCCAACCTAACCAACGAAATGGAACAGCAGCAAAGAGCGTCATACGCTTTTCCTTCTCCAACAGACTAGACTTGTCAAGATCAATCACGAAGCCGTCAACCACTCTGAAGGAACGCCTCATCCATCGCATCGATTGTATCCTTTTCGCTAAGAACGCCCGCCCGCCACTCTGAAAAGTCGAGCCAAAGATCCCCCATCACCATACATACCTTGGTGCTTGGGTCCTCCAGCAAAAACTGCGCTGTAGCACCGCCGTACAGGTGTCGGAGTGGTGATAAAGCGCTTGGGAACCTGAATACTGCCCGCTCAGAGCGCTCATAAGCAAGCAAGTCATCCTGTGTGGGGGAAACCCGCCACTTCTGAGGAACGGACATGGGCAACAAATCATCCACAGAGCTCAAAAGCTCCGTTAAGGGGAAGCTACATCAACTGAATATGTCCTCCATACACCTTCCAGCGCGACACGAACATCTTGCCAAACGACCAGCATCGACTCCTCAACTTCGCCTCGTGGATTCGGAAAAGAACCCCACACCATTGCCTCATCTCAGCCACGCACTTCCTCCACAACGGGACCAGATACCTCCGTCTGTCCTCGCAACGCCACCGTCCTTCTCAGCACCAAGAGCCGACACCCCGACCCTCCTCACTCAGCCTCCAAGCCCGGAAGTCCCAGATCCTAGTCCGGAAACCGCGCGCCCACGCTCCTTCATCCCCGAAATCAAGGCTTCGCCGTTCGCGCCCTCTGCTTTCGCCACCTCCCTCCCCAAATCCGAAAACAGCACCATAACTCCGGGAACATTCCATGCCCGCTCTCCACCCACCTTTGCATTATCGCCTCCTCCGTCTTCAGACTCGTCTGCTTCAAACCCGCCAATAATCTCCCCGCCCACTTCCTCACACTCATCCACGAATTTCCCGATCCTGTTTCCGCCTCTTCCAATTATTGCGCCGCCCATTACCGAGCGACATTACAGCTGTTATCAATTGCATCAAAACATGCTGTTCTCGAAAAACCGGTTTTATCCTGTGCCCTGTATGGTTTGTAAGAGCGAGGACGACAAGGGGAGATGGACATGCTCTTGGTGTTCGTTGAGGGTTTGCAAGGGTTGCAGAGGCAGTTTGAGGGAGATATCAAAAGAAGAAAACCATGTGGTAGGGAGCATCGACAGGAAAAAGCGCGAACCGAAAGAGGTGGGTGATCACAACTGGCCAAAGATGGATGTTGGGAGCAATGATGCAATACCAGGAGGACAGCAAGAGCTAATGGGAGGTGGGAAGGGAAACCTGAAGACTGATTGGGAATTGCACGGAAACAAGAAGATTTAACGTTAGGACACTGGTAGCGAATAAGAATTAGAAGTACGATGGCAACGCGGGCGTTACTGCGATATGCTTTACTTACACGAAGTATGATGAATACGGTGGCGGTAGTACTTGCAGGGGATGTATACTGGACCCGGGATGTACGCACTTAGAAAGCTGATAATGATCCGCAACGAGAAGGAACTGTGGATCCAGTCTACTACACCTTCAGCCAACGATTGACTGAAAATCTGTAGTTGTGATGGATTTTGACCCCTTTAGCTACTCCCCTGTGCGCATCATTCTGATCTCTCGTCCGCACGCTACATAGTTCCATGAAATCGATACCACGTTTGCACGCGTCGTGTTCGAGCTACTGTATGAGGGTTCCGTCTTCTTCTACACAGAAGGGGCTCGTGTCTGGGTGTAGTTATGTACATAGCTACTTACTGTACTGTACGTTTTCAGTGAGGTGGGGTTTTTTTCTTCTTTTTTTTCCGCTGATGCTTTAGTGATCTAGATGGCGGTATGGATGGCGGTGTGGATGGCGTTTTTTTTGATGATGGATTCAGACGGAGGCTGGGTGCTGCGTGTAATGAACGCCCGAGAGCTCGTTCGAAGGGACACGAAGGTTGGATGGATACTCTGTAGGCAAAATCCTCCTTAGCGATGATGGTGTATATAATATATATACTGCACAGCGGCGATCCCGCTTTCCTCCCAAGGTATACCTCGACGCCCCGCAAAACCCGCACCTCCCAACGCCCTAAACCGCCACCTCCACCTCCACCCCTTCAACTATTCCCCCCCACCCCCCTCCCCCTCACCCTCCCGTCAATCCCCCCCGCCCCCTTCTCCCTCTCCGCCTCCCTCTCCGCCTCCTCCAACCTCGCCTTGGCCCCGTCCCTCTTGACCCTAAAAAACGCCAGTTTCGCAAACCGACCCAGCTGCGCCCAAAGATGCCGCCCAGCCTCGTGCCCACTCACCCGTTCTAGCAGCTCCACAGTCGCATCTCTCACCTTGGGATCGGGATGGAATAGTCCGAGGGAGATGTAGAAAAGGCCCGCGTTGCTCTCGGGCGTGACGGTTAGCAGCTGGCAGATGTCGTTATAGGAGGTTATGGCTGACGAGAGCGCGAGGTAGATGGCGCCGCTGTCCTCGTGCGAGAGCTTGAGCGAGCGCAGCCGGTCGTGCTGGTGCGCGAGATCCAAGCTGCGGATTGGGCGGCGCAGCCATAGCGCTGCAAGGTCCTGTATGAACGCGTAGTAGCTCCTTGTATTGCGCCATCCTTCAATGCGCCAGACGTTTGCGCCAAGCTCCCTGCCGCGGGCCTGGTCGTCGGGCCAGACATAGCCGTGACCATGGACACCGTGGGCGCCGGCGTCGGCTTCGGCGGCGCCGATGTAGAGGGCCGAGGCGCCGTAGACGGATTCCTCAAAGGCGGCGGCGGTGCGGGTGAATTTGGTGATGTAGTCACGGAGTTTGGTGCGGATGGCGGATTCGCCGTGGCGGGAGGCGATGCTGCGGAGGAGGTCGTCCATGAAGGCTGCGTCGCCGGTGGCATCGGTGAGGAGGGAGAGGGAGGGGGTGCTGGAGGAGCCAGAGCCGACGCCATTGCTGTGGGGGGCGTGGGCGGGGTTTTGTTGTTGGAAGTAAATGAGGCCATCGGTGATGGGAGCGGGGTCGATGCGATTGGAGATTTTCATGCGGCCGGTCGGAACGTCGCAGAGGAGATCCCACCATTCCGGGTGGTTGGCGAAGGCGGGGTTAGTTACGCCGGCGATAAAGCCGGGGACGTTGAGGAGGTCGTCGATTTTGGTGAGGTCGGTGTAAGGGAAGGCGTGGCGGGTGAAGCCCCTCAGGATGCCTCCTGAAGCAAGGGCGCACGCCGCAAGGACGGCTTCGGCGACTTCGCCAGAGGGCCGGTTGTGGCCGAGGAAGATGACGCGCTTTTGGGTGAGCATGGCGTTGACAAGGACAATGATGGGGTGAGTGTAGGCGCCGCTGGTGGTGAGGTGCGGGTGCAGCATGAAGGGTTGGGGGGTAGAGGCGTGGGGGGCGGAGAAGGCTTGGATGAGTTTGATGAGGGAGAAGTCGCCAACGGTTTCGGGGGAGATGCCGGTGGGGACTTTGATCGGGATAGGGATGCCGTTGTATATGACTTTGGATTCGAATTCATGGGTGTCGCGGGGAACAATATACCGTTGTCCATGTCCGTGTCGAGTTAGGTCGAGACCTGGCTTGGAGGGTGACTCTGGTGATGATATTGAATTGGATCTGGATTCTTTGGCCATACGCTGCTGGATCATCTGCTCAAATTTCTCAACGAAGAGATCTTTGGTATCACTAGCTTGAAGTATATGTCGTTCGAGAACAGAAAGCCGAGGCATTAGGGAGAGATCCATTGAATTCACTGCATCATATAACGATGCCAATGTTTCTGGATATGGTGATCTGAAATACTCTTCAAGTGCCAATAGTAATAACGGCTGAGAGTCGGGTCAGCTTCTATGAGTAGTGAACCACACCATGTGGTTGTTACCTTATAGATGTGCAGAAATGAATGTCGAGTACATATTGCCATAGCTTTGACAACCGCGCCTCTGCATGAGTTCTAATTAGATACAATGTTTACAGCACAGCGGATGGAGTGGTTGGAACCTTTTTGCTGTTGTATCTTGCTTTGTGTTTACTAAATTTAATACATATATCAACGGCGGCCCTTCTCCACCTTCCACTTCATCATGGTCTTTTTCTGCGTCGGTATCTGTGTTACTCTCTTCCTCGTTTTCAGTGCTTCCTTGTGATTCTTCCGCACTAGTCGTTCCTGAAGCCTCTCTCTTCTTCCTTCTCTGCTCTTTCCTCTCTGCAGCTAGTTCAGCCTTTTCGTCATCTTCACTGGTGTCCTTGTGTAGAAAGAAGATTGTCCAATCTTCATTTCTCATGTGCGCCTGGTCTGGCAGCATCAGCTCCGCCAGCATGTTCTCATCTCCACTAATTGCCCCGGGGTACTGATGTTCCATAATCGGACCTCGATCGACATGGAACGATGCAACGAGTATATACTCGACATGACGTTCTGTCGAATCTGCTGGGTACTGAGATTTCAAACGACCAGTGCGCCGTGAAGCATCCGCTCTTCTGGCGGCGGGCTGTGTGGAGGAAGGAGTCGAGGGAGTCCGCGAGCTACTCTTCGACCCAGGGCGGTTCGGAATGGGAGGCGCTGCTGATGGCATGCCATTATGGGTGGACGGATTCGAGGTGTTTCGTGAAGACGGGAAGGAGGACAATGAGGGTCGCCGGTTGGAGGTAGTGATGGAGCCACTTGTCGAAGGTCGATAAGGCAGTACAGAAGCCATGATCTAAACATCAGTTACCCAATCAGAAAACATTATCGAAGCTGTTGTCAATCGTGGGTGATGGCACGGCAAGTGGAGGCGAGAATATCCATGCCGCAATTGATTTTGGGAGCCATTTACTTATAATTCTTAATCCGTTCTTCCTTTTATCAAGTATACGAGACAGGTTTATTTTGATTCTTAAGCTATAAGATGAATCAGTTCTTCAGCTTCATAGGTTTAGTGATGAGCATGCGGTTCTCATTTTTGTACTTGATTTTACATAGAAGATCTAATCTACTCGTATTAAACCCTCGATGCACCAACGTTAGCGATGCACCGCTCTAGCCTTATGGGGAATGACCCGAGCCTGATAAGTACTAACGCTTGCTAAAGGAGCTTAACGTCTGGTATTATAACTACAGTAGTGTGGAACATTGCTGAGGTTGGTGTATCTTCCGACTCAAGTACGAACTCCATCATCAAAGTTCAAGCCCACTCTCTGCCGCCCCTCGCTCAGCGAAACTTGATTTGATAGGATGATCTTTGCTGGGGCGCGGTTCTCCGCACAGTGAACAGGCTCTTTGCAACCTGCAGGGGCTTCTTGAGCGCGTTTGGCGAGTTCAGCAGCGCCTCTCGCGGCCAAGTAGAGCGGCTCGGCCTCACCATCCCATTTCCATAATAATAGCATCTTTGAGATATCCTGTGTAGAAGCATCCGGAAGTAGTTCTCGCAGAGCTTCTTGGACCGTCCGGACGAAACTTGAATTGTCCGCATTCTCACCCAGGACTAGAAGTGTAGTGAGAATTCCGCGCGACGTCCGACCAACCTCGACGATTGTCACGCGCATGCGTGACCAATAGAGCGCCTCCTCCCCCTCGCTATCTTTACCGTTTGTTGGGAAATTCTGTAGGCCTAGGTCAAAGCGGGTAGTTTCCTTTTCGAGTATGCTTCGGTAGGCGGCTTGCATGTAGGTGTACGCTGCGCTGAAGGATGTTTGGCTCAAGCTCAGGGCTAGGATGTGAGAGACAGGCATATCTGCCTCTTCGTTTTCGCAGGCGTCAATGTTGTCGTAATGCTCGCAAAGACCATAGCCTGAGCCTGCAAAGGCGGCGCTAACCTCTGAAATCTTGTCTCCGATGTGCTTGTGAGTGGAAAGCATAGTGAGACCCGTGTATTCCATCACGTCCTCCAAATCCTCGTAGGAAACTCCGGGAAGATAGGGGATCGTAAGGAGCGCCTTCTTCGTCCTATTGTGTTCAAGTTTTTCGTCCACGGCGGTGCGAAGTTTTTTGACAAGTTTCGCAATTGTTCCGACTTCAGGTGTAGAGGGACGACCGCAGAGCTTGTTCCATCGCCGCTTTGCACGTGCCACACCACAACGAACCTCGTCCCAATAGCCTTCAGCACTAATTTGCCATCAATGCGAAATGCTAGCCAGCTCAGAAAGGACTGACCAGCTTACCACTCTGATCTAGATGACGGTTTCGAGGCGCGAATCATCAGTTGCCTGTAAGCATCGCCCGCGTCGACCTAGTCGACATGCTGTCAACTGTCCCGCCCGCGCTCGTACAAGAAGATAGGACCAACCTTGCACAGGTTCTCCATCGAGCCATGGTAATAGCGGATGGCAGCAGTTGCATAAGAGTTGGTCAAGTCGAAGCCAATGCCAGGTGCCAAAATTTCTTTGCGAGGAACACAGTCCTGGCATATCGGGAGAGGTTCGAAGCGGGGCCGGCGTCCCATTGCTGCCGCATGGGTGATCAGGCAAAGTAGAGCAGACAAGGTATATATGAGAGCGATCATCGTGTCAAGCAATGAGGTCAAGTCTGTTGCCAATCGATTAAGAGCTACGAGCGGAGAACGAAGGAATGTAGGCTATCCTACAACTCGTCCTTTCAAGACAATAATAATCTCAGAACCAATGCGCTGCCGTTTTCTGAAATCGAAACCAAAATCACAGTGGAGACTTAAAGAAAGGAAGATGCTGGATTGTAAGTAGATAATGTAGGTAAGATCCTCTTCGCGAACACTACTTGCGATGTGCCATATCGAGGCTGAAACTGCAATCCTACGGGTTCAGCTGCTTCGTGCTGCGCCCTCGTTTCCACTGTGATAGCAGCCCTCCCAAGTTATGCTGCCTTCGAAAATATGCAACAGTTACTTTACGCCGCACAAAGGGTTGGGCTGGGCGCACTTTTGACCTTGTCCGAGAGGTCACCCAACTCAGTGATTGAGCCGCTTGTGGAAGGTCGATAAGGAAGGACAAAAGCCATGGTGTAATATCCAAATGCTCAACAGGAAGGATATCGGAGGTATTGTGAATAGCGAGTGATGGGATGGCAAATCGAGGCGAGGATATTCAAGTCGCAATTGCTTCCACTTCAGGGCTTTCATCCCTTCATTGCGGCATGAGGTCATGCTCCGCAATGGCCTGGCGAACTTCAGCTTATACCGCCTCTGGAATGAACAGTGGAGCGATTGATTGGCGTACCTAATCTAATATATTGCCGTTCGATCGAATCGGGGGTTTCCTAAATCCACATGTCAAAGGGTCCAGCCCTAAAATCATCTGCACAGGGATCAAGGACCGTAGTGTTTGTTTACGCTCGTCATTGTTGACGCTTTCATTAAATCCTCAGATACTTCAATGCGATATCACCTTAGTGTTTATAGTAAGAAATTACTCCGTTATTTAGACCCCGCACAGAGTGAGAGACTCAAGCTATCAGCATCACAGAACTTTCCCTAGCCCAAAAAAAATAGGCGTCACGATGGTCAGTAAATCACAATACTCTTCCCTCCTAATCATTGAGAGGAATCCAACACTGACCTACTGCTGGATCTCAGTCGTTACCATCAACCTACAAACCCTCTCCCCTCTCCTTCGGCTCCCCACGTACCTCTCCTTTCCGCCGACCAGAATCGCCCGCCTCCCCCTCAAACACAGTCCGCCCCACCACACCCACCCCATCCCCAACAAAAGCGCATACTCCCCTTCAATCGCCTTCCAAGCTTCAGCAGAATGCCATTACCCCAACCTCCAACGATGGTAGCTGGACGCCCCGAGTACTTACGCCTTCTCAAGCTCTGGCTCACGAGCCCCCTCCATCGCCAACGCGCGGGGCTACAAGCACGACCGCCCAAACTTTGGGAACAATGAGTCGTACGGCCATCAATGGCGATGCCCTAGCCAAATTGCCACCGTCGCAGGTGCGTGAGATGAGAGAGGGGTTTCAGGTCCTAGACCGTGATAACGATGGACAAGTGAACCGCGAAGATGTGGTTGATGTACTCGCAAATCTGGGTCAGCTACTCCCGTTCTTCTTTTAACCCCGAACTCCGTCACACCATCCTTGCTGATACCACCCTGCCACCAGGCCAAGATTCCAACCCCCAAACAATCTCCCAATTCTTCCCCCCTGGGGAGCCCCAAACCCTCAACATGCCTTCCTTTCTCCACACCCTCTCATCTCTCCTCTCGCCCCTCTCTTCTCAGACCGAACTCCTGAACGCCTTCGCAGCCTTTGACGATGATGATAGCGGACAGATCGATGTAGGAGAATTGCGAGATGCGCTGTTGCATACAAGTCCGGAGGTGGGGGAAAGGGCATTGACGGATAGGGAGGTTGAGCAGGTTGTTGGGGGCTTTAAGGGAAGGAGGGAATTTTCCAAAGGTATTGGGTCAGGGCTGGGAAAGAGAGAGGAAGTATTCCGGTATCGGGAGTTTGTGGGGAGTGTGATGGGGGTAGGGGATGGTGGGGAGCGGGAGGGGGCAAAGTAGATTAGCTTGGTTGATTCTGACGAGTCAGGGTGTTTAATCGTCATTTCAGTGGTCGATGTGGTGAAACGGCAATGGAGGATGGTATTAGCCAGGAGCTTCTTGTCTCTCAAGGCGAGTTCTGCGTACAATTATCGGTCTTTTTCTTTGTTCTTCACAAACACATCGGTAAAGATTCACGCACACAGGACTTTGTGTATCTATACGTTGGGTTGAAGTCTGAGTTTCCCCGAAGCATATCTAGTCTTCACGGTTAGATCGCATGCCAAAAAAAAATCTGCCACTAAGTTTCTCCTTGACTCTTTCTTCCGCTACGCTCTGTCAACTCTTGTTGTAGATCATCATAGGCTGTCATTTGTTCTGTGCCTTTGAGGGCTGTTCGCCTTGAAGAATAGCACCCGTTCATATCATCGATCAAGATACATCTTATGTAAGACTTCCGCTGGCTGCGCTTGAGGTTTGGTGCACAAAAGCTCTATTTGGTGATTGTGATCCGTTTTGACCAGACACTGGACAGAAGATACTGTTAGGACGAGTATTCGTCACACATTTGACTGTTGGTTCGAGGTTACGGCAATGACGTTTCGAAGTTCTACCGGCGTTCAACCATTATCTGATGATCATGGAACAGAAACACTTCTATGATAGCTTTACGGGTTCCTGAAAAATGTCAAAAGCTTCTGATGGATGATGCTGGGCTGTAGGCCAATCGGGCCGCGGACCAGACTCCAGGCTTCAGCCAGTATTTCCGATTCCATCGTGTGCGTGGGGCGGACCTCGTCTAAAGCTTCTATCACGCGATTTGGTCATATAGTTGGGGAACAGCCTCGTAGTTATGGCCCACAGAGCGTCAGTCTAGCCGCCAACAGAATCGTTAAGCGGTAGTCGGTAGGCCCCTTGACGGAACGAGATTCAGCGTCTCTAGCGCGGTCTATTATACTTGCATGAGAAAGCCAGTTCATGGTGGGTGAAGCTTGGTAGTAAAATCAAATCAGTAGAAGCCTGGACGTGCTGCTCCAGCTGCGACTTCTTTGTCATTCGATTTTGTGTCAACCGAAGGAGTAGCGGTACTGATACCAGTCCATTTCGGGGTTAACACGGGACGCTCCTGGACAGCCTCTTCCTTTGCTTCTTTTATTGCCTTCTTTCGCTCTCGCTGCTTGTTCTTCGCCTTTGACTGCCAAAGACGGTCCTCCTCCTCGATCTCGTGTAAGACTACATTGATAAAGAGCTTAGCGTATATATACTAGAAGCCATGCAACTGCGACTTAGGCCATAGGTCTGGTGGAGAACCTACCATCTTCCCATTCCCTTTCCTTCTCCCTGTCGCCTGTACCTAGCAATCGTTCAACATCTACGTCTTCCCCTCGCTGTAGCCTCCCGAGGACGTCCTTTAACAGACCGATCTGAGCGTCAGCCTTTCGGCTGAAGTTTGTGAATTCGTGCTTCAACGCAATCATTTGTATGGCGTTCGATCCAATGAGCAAGAAAATGATTATGAAGAATGTTGCAGGATTCCACTCCTTTTGGCTTGGGTTCGTTATGCGCGTGTTCGACGTCTGAGGTGTTCGGAGGAACTTGGGCACAATCGAATGCCACAACGATGGCTGTGTGACTCTAGGCAATGATTCCGTCGAAGAGGCATGGTTTCTGTGAGACTGCGGCAGAGATGCCAAAAAAGCACTACGGGGCTTCGAAGATCTCAATAGGTGAGCCGATAACGCGGAACATGTTTTCAGCCGTTGCTGTGCTTGCATACAGGCCATTGGAATTGCCGTTGTCCTAAGTATCGAGAGAAATCGGTAGCACATGTCGGATTGAAGAGGTAATTGAGCCGAGTGCTTATTTCAGCCCTACTGTCTGTTTGTTTACTCGACAACTGAGTAAATACCCGACATCGACGTAGAGCATACTTCATTACATCACATTTATACAGAGCAGCACCTCCTGGACAGCAAAGATGGCTTCTTTGCTGAAGAATAGCTCTTATTACGAGATTCCATTCTCTATAAGATTAAGATGACCCGAAAAGAGCTGCCAGCACAGGCGGCGAATATCAAGCGTGCCGTAGGGTCAACGGCGACATGTACTTCAGCTACGGTGGACTCTCTGAAATCTGTCTTGCTACTGGAGAAGCCTCCTGTGGATCCGCAGATAAAGTCTGTCACCAATGGCCGAAGAACGAGGATACTGCCGCCGGCTGCACAAACGACGAAGATACCGTGCAACAGACCGAGGAAACGGCCTGAGGTCGCGATTCTGCAGGTTCCCGAGGCTACAGTGGATATCATGCTACCTCAGGAGAGATTTAATCTCGCGACGGAGGTTGTCAATGTAACAATTAAGGCCCTCACCGACGCTATCAAAAGATCGCCTCCAAAGCTCGCTCAGAAGCATAAGCCATCTCTGCCGAAAAGCTCGTCCAATAATTCCCTTTCCAATAGTTCTGAAAATGGAAATCATCTGCCGCTACAGTCGCTATGTATTAATCGTATATCAAGCACACCCGAGAGATCACGATCATTGCGGCGCTCCTCTTCCGGCGTTTCGTCGAAAGAAACATCAGGCATTACAGCTCAAGCAGAATGTGCACGTATAGCATTCGCTACCCTTCGATCGATGACTGCGCAGAAGAGCTACGGACTTGAGATGCCTTATCTCCAACTGGAAAATGGCATGTCTGCATTGATCGGCAAGCTCATAGCTTTAGGCCTAGATGACTTGGCGGTAAAGGAGCTTCGTATACTAATGGAAAGGCTAAAGGTTTATGCAATATCAGCCTCAGCGGATAATGCGGGTCTATTATGCAACCGAAGTCTGTTGTCAGCCGAAGAACCGTCCGCAAAGAAAGAGACACTATCGGGCTTACTCAAGTTTGAGAATGTCAATGCTAGTGGACCGCTCTTAGCATTATTAGTATCTTCGCAACTACAGTCTCTCAAGCTTATTGCCTCCAAGGCCAACCCGAAGGTTACTGAAGCCGCACTTGGGCATCTTCAACTGTCCGTGCCGTATTCTCCTGGAAACCTGATCCAGGCCCAGATAGACAGAAAACTTCCTACAACACAAGCAACCGCCGCTCACCAACTGGCATCATTGTCCCAATTACTTTTATCTCTCTGCCCTAGCATCTCGTCTTCAGAAGACGAAAAACCATCCAATCCGCAGAGTATTTCTCCCTCGGTCGCCCTTCAATTTCAACTATTAGCTCTCGAAGTTCGCTCGAGATGGTGGAAACTAGCCGGTCACCAAAGTGACATGGTCAAAGAGATACTTGAGCCGTTCGCACGATGTTTAGCCTGCTTCCGTCGACGCTCTATATCAGGTCGTGAAACAAACTATAACATAGTCAAGGCTGCTTTTCAATCACTTTGTAACCATATTCATATTACGACAAACCGTGACAACCTGATACTCGACCAGCCACTCACTACATTATATCAGATACTAGCAGACCTAGCGCAAGACAGCTCAAACTACGACGAAGCTCTAGACTGGATTAAAAAGTCTAGTGAACTATTAGCAAGAAATGGGGCCTCAAAAGCTCGAATGTGTACCTTGGCCTGTCGGATTGCGACATTGCAGATCCGTGTCTGCGGTAGACATTCCCCAGGACATTGCCAAGAAGACGCTCTTGTCTTAACGCTCAAGGAGGCCGTAAAGGATCTTGAGGGTGATCTACCTGGTGATTCGACAGATTTGGACGAACTGCTGGTGGCAGTAGCAAGCCTCCGGAGAACCGTATTCTCCGTCCTGCATGATACCCACGTATCACCCAAACCCGAAGAAATATCATGGCAAATTGAGACCGTCAATCAGTGCTCCAAAGTCTTAATGCTGGGTATCCGTTTTTTGATTCGGTATATTGGTAAAGATCCAGGTCATGGTAGTAGTGCAAAAGTGGGATTAAGGCACTTGCAACGCTTGAGGCTGGCAACCGAAGTTTCGAACCCGTTCATCGAGTCGATCGTTGCCCTCGCAAGATATTGCGTCGCAAGTAGCGCGGAAGACTGGGAACGAATAGACAGGGGACTCCAAGACTGTCTGAGGCTTGCTCTGAGCCTTGAAAACCCCGAATCGAATATAATGCCGGAAACACCAAAGAGTGACTGCAAATCAGGCGTCTTTGTGTCGTTATCCAATGCGTACTGGTACCGCTATCTTCACGCTAAAAGAATTGCAATGGATGCCAAAAAGCTGATGGCAAATCTTCGGACGTCCATAGGTTTTGTTAAAAATCGACCTATTGCCGAGAAGATCGCTGCTATAGTACCGATAAAACTTGAGAAGCTGGGAATGTTACACGAGTCATCTCGAGACTTCAACAGAGCTAGCGACGCTTATGCTGAGGCCCTACATTTGCAGGTAGACACTGGCTGCCTTCGAATAGCGGCGCAAGCTGCTGCTACAAGACCAGTACCATTGCTTTTTGATAGCGATAGCAATCAGGCTCTCTTTGGCCGTTTATTGCTTGCCTATGCTAGAACAACAACAAAAATAGCCGACGAGGTACCACATTCCTCCTTGATATTCGACAATAGCACACTATCATGCAATGAGCGTGGTGTGCTGCTTGAGCAGCAGCTCAGTGCTGTGATATCCATTTTGCGCTTACAAGATGCATCAGCTCGACTATGCATGGCAATTCAAGGACTCATCTTCTCAATATTAGCAGTCTATACGAGGGCGGAATTTCCAATCCGGCGTTTTCGTGTGGCAAATCAATGCTTTCAACTTCAGTCGGTTTATCCCACGCTTCTCGATTGTGAACTGCTTGATCGACTTTCCAAAGAGCAAATCGTGCCACCAGAAATACAATCCCTTGGCTTTGATGTAGGTCTGGAGCAATTTATTCCACACTTAGTTGCTTCCCGAGACATCTCTTTTGTGTTCCACGAAGAGATACCCAACGTCAAGACCATCGACACTAGGCTCGCGGAGTGGACCAGATTAATACATGACTGCTCTACTTGGACGCTACTCCAGACTCGAGTAATTGACATGTCTGACTGGCTGAACCAGCTTGAGCTCCTCGCAGAATATCTCGAACTGCAGGGTATTGATCTTACGAGGCTGTCAGTACTACATATACTTGTCAGCTTGCGGGAAGCGGAAACATCTACTAGCTGTTGTACCCTGGTACTCAAATTATCAGCTCTTGGGTTGCAGTATGTGAGACTCGGATATCCTGGAAAAGCCGGTCCGGTCCTGCAGAAGGCTCAAAAATATATAGACACTGGGGGTGTTCCATCAGTTGCTCGCATGGATTGGCATCTTGCATATGCCGAATATGCCCTGGAAATGGGTAACTTTGCCAAAAGGTGAGAACTTTCACGGTTTTTTCTGAGTGGCGCTAATATGTAACAGCGAACAGCACCTCAGCGAGACACAAGAACATTTCAGAGCTGAACCAAATGACAAAAGCGCACAGAGGACGACTACCACAGAACGTAGTAGGATGATCCAGATGCTTGCAGACGTGGCGCAAGTCCAGTCATCTTTGGCTGCTGCCAAAGGTCAACTTCCGAAGGCACTGCTGCTTTCCCGAAAAGGAGTAAAGCTCAACCGCCGGGCTTGGGCTAGTATGGAGCGTTCATGTAGCAAAGCGCCCGTATCAAATTTTATGACGCCTTCAGATGGTCCTATCGATACGCTTGCAGACTCCATATCTGAACTGTCTATCTCTAAGCCTCAAGCAGTACCTGCAACTTATGCTGCGTTGCAAGCCGTATTATTTTGGCCCCTCGTACCACGATTGTTCCGTGGTCTACATCAATTATCTCAGATCTATGCTCATGAGGGGCTGTTCTCCGAAGCACGATACTATTGCGAGCAAGGTCAAAAGATCGCGGAAGCTGTGAATGCCGTATCATTGAAGAGTCAATCCCTTGCCCAACTCGGCAATTACTTTGTCCGTAGTGGAAGCCGTGAACAGGGGGCTAAGCTATTAGGACAAGCTCAACAGACCACATCTTTCCTTCGGCGTGACAGACACTTCGCTGCACTCCAGCTGCATTTAGCAAGCATGCACCCACCACAAGAACAGGGGCGCCTTGGAGAGTCTGCCGTTGTTCTTTGTGAGCAGACAATTGATACGCTAATGTCGGCTAACTACGTCGACAGTCGCGTTCATCAAGGGCCAGTGGACAAAAGCTTGAATGCTCAGATAAATGAGCTGACTTTGCAAGATAATGGGCCCACTCGGCAGCCGCGAACGAAACGGCGTTTGCCGGCAAAGAGACCTGGCAGCAAGCCCGTTGCAGAGGCAAAATCGGCTGATCCAGCGAACAAGAGCGGGATAGCGAGCGAAATATCCACGTTATCCCGACTGAAGGGTGATGTGCTTCGACAGCGTGCCTTCGCAGCAATGTGTGGGCGCAGTCCCGAATCAGCCCTTCCACTTCTACTCGAAGCTGCACTACACTTAGGTTTGGCCCAGGACTATGTCTCGCACGAGGTATTAGCTGCACGTCTATGTCTTCGACAGGGTTTGGAGCGAATGGTCGGCGATCCTGTTTTCGGCGTCCTCCCAGAATCGACAGTCTCTCATCCATCAACGGGATCTTTGGGAGACCGCTTCGAGCGAAGCCCTCAGAAGATTAACAATATCACCCCTCCAAGAAAGCAGCCTTCAAAGGCGCCGGTCCGAAAACCAAGACGGTCGCGCAGTCTTCTGCCCGCTGACTATATCGAGTCCCTTCACCATGCGCAAGATGGCATCAACAAAATATGCACATTGGCAACGGCAGTAGGGACAACTACAAGCATACATTCAATGGCAGATATCATGGCAAAGACGCTAACGATGCTCTCTGCCATCACATCATCGGAACCCTGTAATGGCACCAGCTCGACTTTTGTCGTCTATATGACAGGTAAGTCTATCAGAACAGCTTTGCATGGCGGTTACTTATAATGTGTATGTAGAATTGGGAAGAACAATTGCAATGATGAGGGAGAGCCTGGCCATTCGGGTAGAGCGACAACTCGCCATTACTCAAGATGTGGTTGATTGGCCCAAAGGCGATGATTCTGCTGCCCCGCAAAGCCTGTCAATCAGCAAATCGTTGGAATTCTCCAGCTTTCAGAAAGAGTATATTGATATTATCCCTGCGTCCTGGAATGTCATCTCTTTATCGTTGAGTGAATCGCGAGACGAGATACGGATATCGAAAATTCGAGCGGGACAAAGCCCATTCATTCTAATCTTACCGTTGAATAGGCACAACTCTCGAGACGCTGATGAAGAAATCTTCGGATTCAACCAGGCTAAGACGGAATTACAAGACATCATTGCGCTGGCTAATTATTCGACCCATGACGCACAAGACATGTCCCGCAAAGGAGCCAAGTCTGAATGGTGGGAAGCTCGGGCTGCTCTGGATGCTCGACTGAAGGACCTGCTTGTCAATATCGAGAGTATCTGGCTAGGTGGATTCCGGGGTGTATTCACACAAAAGATTCACACCCCAGATCTTTTGTCTCGGTTTCAGCAATCCCTCCACAACATTCTGGATAGGCACCTGCCTTCCCGACAAAAGCCCAATAAGGGACATATAAGTAATCGAATGGTTTTCGACTCACGAGTACTTGAGCTATTTGTTGAGATGGGTGACCCGGAGGAAGTCGACGAATTGGATGAACCACTGATGGACTTGCTTTATTTCGTCATTGACATTTTGCAGTTCAATGGAGAACGCAATGCCTATGACGAAATCGACTTTGACTCGGTATTTCATACTCTTGAAAGCTTGAAACACGATGCTAACGGGTTTTAGATCGCAATAGAGACACTAGACGCTCTTCGCCATTATCACCAAGCCTCTAAAGCTATTTCGCATGCTGATAGAAATCAGCATACGATCCTTATTCTCGATAAAGCATTACATTGTTTTCCTTGGGAATCGTTGTCATGTATGAACGGTGATGCAATTTCTAGACTACCTTCACTTGGGTGCCTTCGTGACAGAATTTTGCAACAACAGCAGCAGCAGAGGGGCGGAGCAAGGTCGGCGAACGAGGGATGGCAAGTTGACCGAAATAGCGGAGCGTACGTACTCAACCCTGCAGGAGATTTAACAGCAACTCAGACGAAATTCGAGCAACCTCTACAAGACATGTTGGGTTGGGAGTCCACCGTGGGTCGTGAGCCTACCGAGGACGACATGAAGGCTTACTTGGAGACTCGCGGTTTATTCCTCTACTTTGGGCATGGCAGTGGCAGCCAGTATATTCGCTCAAGGACCATCAAGCAGCTTGACAGCTGTTCTGTTGCCCTCCTTATGGGCTGTAGCAGCGGTGCTTTGACCGAAGCCGGAGAATTCGAGCCCTACGGAACCCCCATCAATTACATGCATGCAGGGTGTCCGGCTTTACTAGCAACGTTATGGGATGTTACCGATAAAGACATTGATAGGTTTTCATACACGGTTCTGGAGAAGTGGGGCCTTTTTCGAGAACATCAGAAAGAAGCTTCAAGTAGCCCAGTCAAGAGAGGTGCAAAGCAAAGAGGAAAAAGCAAGGCGGTGATTGTAAAGAGTACCGAAAGTGAGCCGTTGTCTCTGGATCAAGCGGTTGCGCGGGGAAGAGACTCTTGTATCTTGAAGTATTTGAATGGGGCTGCACCGGTTGTGTACGGTATTCCGGCTTTTCTTTCCTAACGATTAGCGGCATTGGATGCCGTTTTGAGGAGTGCGTCTATTGCTCTGGGAGACTTTGTATCAAGATCGCATTCGCTCCTGTTATGGCAGTACGCATTTTCATTACATCTTGATCGTGCTTGGATTACTGGGTAGCGGCCAACAGACTTTTTGGCAGACAATGGTTACTTGCATTGCATATATACCCAACATCATCATCAATATTCTGTTATTTTTTATATCCTATTTAACAAGGTTACCACTAAACATACACCCCTTTTTACTACACATACACCCCCCCAGATAGGTTTAGCGGCCACTCAACTAGGTCTAGCGGTTACCCAACTAGGTCTAGCAGCTCAATAATCATAACAACGCGCACACGTTCTTTCATCAACCAACTACCTACCACCCACCCTACCTCATCGCCGCCATGGATCTTGCACCCCCCCCGATGGGTGAGCTCTATGTGAGTCACGAGGAGCTCATCGTCGCCGCCAATACATGGGCTGAAGCTCACGGTTACGCGCTCAATATCAAACGCTCGAACATAAACAAGCGAAGAATCAAGGATAAAATTTGGTTGAAGTGTGATAGAGGTGGTAAATGTACGAGTTCTGTCGAGCAAAAGAGACTACACGTCGATTCAAGGCTCATCGAATGTCTCTTCAAAGCAATAGCTAAATGATCGCTTGACGAGATCGATTGGTTGCTCAGAATCGAAGATTCAGCTCATAATCACGATTCTATCCTACCTGAATCTCATTCAGCACTACGAAAACTGACTCTGATCAATCAGATCAAAGACGATATAGCTAATCAAAGCCGTGCAAGAATTACGCTTCGACAAATTCTCACTGCTCTACGACTAGATAGTGATTCGAATAATTCGATGTTCAAAGCAGCAGATATCTACAATGTCAAGGCTGCTCTTCGTCGCGATGCATTAGAATCTCTTACATCTATACAAGCGTTAATTCAGAATCTTCATCGCGATGTTTGACACTGTGAGTATCTGAAGAATCAACTGAATCGAGTCACTCATCTGTTCTTCATAAAGAAGATCTCGAAGAAGCTTCTGAAGACTAATTCGAAGATTCTTATCATAAATTTCATCTACAAAATCAATCGCTATAAGCTATCGTTGCTCATCATATTCGAAGTCATCGCTTTGAACATCAGTTTTTACATAGTCTTCGACTTCATACTTCATGAGATCGCTGACGACTTTATTTGAGTGCTGAAACAGCTAAAAGCTGTCTATCGAAAGCTCAATCTAGATGATTCTGAAGTCAATGTAATCGACAGAGATTTCGAATTAATTTTAGCCTCGCATCGAGTATTTTCAACTACTAGGCATATACTATGCATCTGACACATCGATAAAAACGTCTTAGCTAACTGCAAAGATCAATTCGCTATGAAGAAGAACTGAAACAACTTTCAGCAGATATGATCACATAGTTCTTGCTCTACAAAGCTTTATTAACATCGAATTCAGGCCTGACATCGAGTCATGTATGCCTCTATCGAAGCTATCTACGAATCAGTCTGAAACTCACTACAAGAGATCTACGAAAGTCATTCGAGCGTGGTTCAATATCTACACGAGACCTGAATTAGTCTCTACAAGCGAAAATTCATCAAATGCTATACGAATAGAGTTCTAATCTTTGATAATCACGCTATCTCGCGTAGCGAAGAAGATCATTCGATGCTGAAGCGAAATCTGAGATTCAGTACTGACGATCTGAAGAAGATTGTTGACTGCATCGAGCTGATGTTATTGAATCAACGAAACGACTATCTTATAGTCTTTGACGAGGTCAAAATGCGTCTGGCCCATGATCTTCGACTATCAATATTCCGCGATTTACATGCTCAGATTACTCTCTTCGCTCTACGAAAGATATTATCTCAGTGAAGGCTACTGGCTTCGACTTCTACTGCTCTATCTCTCTGCACTAACAGCTTTACTACTTCTATGGGACTTCCGTGCGCTCATCGAATTTAAGCTCGAATTTATAGCGAGGCATTCTACATTTTGAAGCTGAAGGACGTGCATTCTCACTGACGTTTCATCAAACCAGCTAGAATAGTGACTGCAAACAACGAATCGAAGATAGCTTCGGAACTCATCGATCCACTACTACTAGTGCAAAACCCACCTACTGCAAGAGCTCGGGATAGACCAGCTGGTTCAACTGCAGCTGTAGCTCGTACACGTCGTGAACAACAACTAGAGGACTCTACTCAACGCGAGCCAAGCCAATTTGAACGCGTTGAAGCGCATCTGCAGCAACGGGCTGAGCAAGAGCTAGGGCAAACACCAGCGAGGGGTAGGGGTAGGGGTAGGGGTAGAGGTAGAGGTAGAGGTAGAGGGCTAGGTCGAGGAGGTGGAGGGGGTGAAGGAGGTGCCGGTGAAGCTTCGGCTGAAACTCTATCCGAACATCAGCAGGAAGCTCCAAACGGTGGAGGCTTCTATGGGGTGTTTCAAATTTGATATGTAGTTTAAATCAGCTTCGAAGAACATATCGACCCCAAAGATACTTCATTTTTGGTGAGCCGTTCATATGGAATTAAGTATCTGTATGATGTCTGTTTTTGAGCCGCTAGACCTAGTTGAGTGACCGCTAAACCTATCTGGGGGGGTGTATGTGTAGTAAAAAGGGGTGTATGTTTAGTGGTAACCTTTAACAATATCACCTTCATCCTTTAGGGAGTGCCGGAGTTGCGGCGGAGGGCGGAAAAAAGCACACCCGCACCCGTTCCACCTCAACGTCATACCTTTGCACCTTAGGTACCTGAACTTCCACAGAGAACATAGGTGCTCAATCCCTCTCACCTCAGAAAGATTCTATCTCAAATCATGTCGGTGACAACAAAGGCAACAATCGCCAGCTTCGGTGGAAAGCTACTCAAGTTAACCCACAATGCCTCCACCACCAATTGTGAAATGGGCTTCAACTTATACTTACCTCCGCAGGCTACGCTAAGCCCCCTGCACAAGGTGCCCCTACTAATATACCTTGCTGGCCTAACATGTACGGGTGACAATGGCGCAGAGAAGGGTTTCTTTCAGCATGCTGCCAGTCAAAAGGGCATTGCAGTGCTGTATCCGGATACCAGTCCGCGTGAGTGTGCTTTGCTGAATCGCCTTTGATCTTACCAATTGGATTAGCAAATGC